>CEPV01038594.1_pt1 | contig 270890 bp, 250 predicted proteins | sample 530451 | NCBI WGS metagenome assembly CEPV01 (sample SAMEA2620097, study PRJEB7988) | marine metagenome | isolation source: saline water (ENVO:00002010), including
CTGGGTTCAGAACGTCGTGAGACAGTTCGGTCCCTATCTGCCGTGGGTGTTGGAATCTTGAGAAGAGCTGCCCTTAGTACGAGAGGACCGGGGTGGACGAACCTCTAGTGTACCAGTTGTTCCGCCAGGAGCACCGCTGGGTAGCTACGTTCGGACGGGATAACCGCTGAAAGCATCTAAGCGGGAAGCCTCCTTCAAAACTAGGATTCCCTATCAGAGCCGTGGAAGACCACCACGTTGATAGGCTGGATGTGGAAGTGTGGTAACACATGAAGCTAACCAGTACTAATTGCTCGATCGGCTTGAATTCATTTTACGTTGCGCGCAGTAACAAGTTTACGATGTTATGCGACATTATGTTATCTAGAATGATTGCGACACCAGTATAAACTTTGGTTTGTGCTAGAAGTTATGAGGAATTTTATTAATCTTAATGCGGTTTTCGATGACCTGGTGGTTATAGCAAGTGTGAAACACTCCTTCCCATCTCGAACAGGACAGTGAAAAACCTTAGCGCCGATGGTACTCTGGCTTAAGCCACGGGAGAGTAGGTCGCTGCCAGGTCTTCCAAAACCGTGTTAAAATCTTAAAAGATTTCATACTTATTGCGAAGAGAATTTTTAAAGCCCGCTTTCGAGCGGGTTTTTTGTTGCTTATTCCAAACCGCAGATATATACATAATTCATGATAAAAATTTCAGATAGTTTTAGTGGCTCTGTATCTGCGGCAGATGAACTGCGTGAGGTATATGACTTTGTGCGCTCTGTTCTGGGTGATGACATCATCACTTTTGAACAATATGCTGACATGCATCGTGCAAACCCAAATGTCTCGCATAACATACGCCGTCTAAGTGATAATCAGATGTACGGGTTTTTGAGCTTCTCATTTCTTTCAGCGTCTGATTTGGAAAAACTTGAAGCACAAACGTTAAGAACGATGGATTTAACAGGTGAAAATCAGGTCGGACCAGATGAAATTCCCGCTTGTGTCTATTTAGGCGCTATTGGTGCCATTGAAGACAAGGATGCACGCCGTGCAACAATGCAATATTATGGACAGAGGATGACTGATTATGCGCAGCGTTTTGAATGCAGCTTCCTTATTCGCCCTGTAACCGAACATGGGATGAAAATTGCTGTGAGTGAGGGATACCAACCCATGCATGAAGCAGGCCTTGAACAGCTTTACATACTTAGATAATTATTCCTCAATCTTACAACGCAAGAAGCCTTTCATTTCGTTCTCTTTGAAGCCGAAGGCCTTATAAAAGGCGCGTGCCTTCTCGTTTTTTGAGGAAACACTAAGTGCAAATTTGCGCACGCCTTGCGCACGTTTAACCTCAAGAATATGGGTGAGAAGAGCCTTGGCAGCGCCCTGTCGTCTATAATCCTCATCCACATGCAAATTTTGAATTTCATAGCCGCGCTTGGTGACATGAAATTGATAAGTGTTAAAGCCAGAGGCAAAGCCCACAATGCGCGGTTCATCTGTTTCAACCACAAAGGCCTCTATCCAGTTCCAATCGGCCTCAAGTGCCTCTGCGCTCAGTTGCATATTATCATCATGATAGGCGTTCAGGGCTGTACCTAATGCGGCTAGCGAAGGGATATCACCTTTATCTGCCTTACGGATGGTAAAGGCGGCCATATTAGTAAAAATGACGCTCGGTTGTGCAACCTGTTAGGAAAGGGATGCCGCCTGTTTCAAGGGCATAGATGCCATCCCCATCAATCAGGAGCGTGCGTGTGCCGTCTGTGTAGGCATTTTGATCTGGTGATACGCGTTCCAAACGCCAGATATTGCCATCATAGCGGACATTGGCGGCCTCGGCATTCACACCTAAAGAGACAATCATTTGACGTGACTGGTCACAGTAATATTGGGTGTTCGAGGCAGAAGGAAAGTCATAGACGATGACCTCGTCCTCTTTCTTCAAATTCCCGCAATTGCTGAGCAAGAACAGGGTGAGTGACATTGTCAAAAAACGTGAAGAAGCGGAAAGTTTATTTTTTATCATTTTTGCAAGATAGCACACTCTTAAAAGTGAAAGAAACCTTGATTTTAGGTGGCAACATGGTTACCTAAGTACCGTTTAATTTTTAGCCCATATTTAAAGAGGAAAATCACATGTCTTATAAAGACTTACCCATCGGACAAAATATACCTGAGGACGTGAATGTCATCATTGAAAACCCTGTGGGTGGTGAGCCTGTCAAATATGAGATGGATAAGGAAACAGGCATGATGTTTGTTGATCGTTTCCTGCATACTGTCATGTATTATCCTGGCAATTACGGCTTTATTCCACACACGCTCTCCGATGATGGTGACCCGGTGGACGTTTTGGTACTTGGTAAAACAAAGGTCATGCCGGGGGCGGTCATGCGCTCGCGCCCTGTTGGTGTTCTGATCATGGAGGATGAAAGCGGCATGGACGAGAAAATTCTGGCTGTACCATGCGACGAATTATTCCCGTACCACGATAATGTCCGTGATATTGACCAAGTACGCCCGATTCTGAAAGACCAGATCGAGCATTTCTTTACCCATTACAAGGACTTGGAAAAGGGTAAATGGTCAAAAACGGTGCGTTGGGGTAATGCCGAGGAAGCTAAAAAGCTGATTATCGAAGGCGTAGAGCGCGCAAAAGACGCCAAATAATTTAAAAGAGTTTATCTAAGGAGAACACTGTCCCCGTCATCGGGGATGGTGATTTTTTTGCCTGATGTTTGGGCCAAGGCCTTAACACGCGCGTGCGCATCCTCGGTCACGTCAGGCACATGCACGATATAGAGTTCGTTGGCGTTTAAGCGCTCAATATTGGCCTCAATCTCGGACAGGGTTGTGTGCCCAGAAAGATGCGCGTCCTCCAGCTCTGAACATTCATGCACCAACACGTCCTGTTTATCTGTGCGCGAGGTAACCGCATCACAAATTTCAGTATCTGCCGAATAAACAAGCGCCTTGCCTTTAGGGTTATGAATTTTGACGCCAGAACAGTTGCAATGACCATGCTCGACAGGGAAAATCTCGACATCAAAGCTGCCAATTTTGGCCTTTGTTGGCTCTAGCCCTAAATCATGGAAGTGAATTGGAAAAATGTCGGGATGTTGCGGTAAATCGACAAGATTGAGCAGTTTTTCAACCAATTTTATGACGGCGCTATTACCGTAAATGTTAAGAGGTTTTGTGCGTTTTTCTTGCTTTGCAGATTTTGCATAACAGGTTTTCATCCAGATCTGATGTACCAAATTGGTGATGGCGCACATATGGTCAATATGTTCGTGCGTGAAGAAGATATGAGACAAGTTTTCGTAATCAATCCCTTGCTTCATAAGCATTTGCAGGCAAGCGCCATTACAATCTATAAGAAGTAAATCAGCCTCTTTTTTGACAAGCAAAGAGGTGTTATGTCTGTTTTTACTCACAAGTGCAGCACTTGTCCCGAGAAAAAAAAGTTCCATTTTTGTGCGCGCTCCTGTATCAATTCATCAAATCTTGGAGGTAACTTACGTTCATCTTCATGATTTGTTTTGATTTTAATAACATACATGGACAGGGTATGGCACTTAAAATTATCGGTCATCGTGGTAATGGCCGAACAACGGAAACTCCCTTCTTGGAGGGCAAGGCGCCGCAAAGTTCGCTTGAATCCTTTCGGCAGGCCATTGAAGACAATCACGCTGATGGTGTGGAATTTGATGTGTTTGTCAGTGCCGATGGCGTGCCCATTGTCATTGAACGTGACGAGATTGATGGAATGAAAATCTCCGATCTCTCCTACGAAAACCTTCTTGGTTATAACCTTGCGCCAGATGGTTTACACCCCTCTTTAGATGAGGCCTTGCGCTTTCTTCATGATCTGGGCATACGCCTTAACCGCAAACTTGTTATCAATATCGAGCTTAAGGGGCGTAGTGTCACACGCCCAACATTAGAGGCTGTTGAGCGTGCCGCAGAGGAATATGGATTTGATGCAAATCAGGTGCATTACAGCTCCTTTGACCGTGACAAGCTTGCCAGTGTCCGCATGCGCCAGCCAAGTGCGATTATTCAGCCAACGATTGCGACAACACAGCTTTTCGCCGCCAACGATGTTACGATACCTGGTTACAGTGTCCCTCTGACCGCACAATACAATAAAGCAGCCCTTACAGATTTGTCTGAATTTCTAACTGAATTTAACTGTGCCGCGATTGATGTCCCTACATGTGATATTCGCCCTGAATTGATTGATTTTGCCGCGCGCCATGATGTTGGCTTTTGTACGCATCCCTCAGGCCCACGCCTTTACGAAAATAGAGGCATGCTGGTTGAAAGCTTCCGTTTGCTCCATGAATATGCAGAGGAACAGGATGTGATTATTAAGGTTGATGATATTGCACTTACGCGGGCCCTTTTTAGGCAATACTCAGAGCAAAAAACCTATCAGGTACCAGCTTCGTTTGACATGGAAAAAATTCCACCTCTCTGTGATGATGGTTTTATTCATTATCAACTAAAAGAAAATGATCTTACTTACGAAGGCAAGGGGCAAGATGAAATCCTCGAACGTATCATGGGAACACCCTTCCTACGCTAAATCCAAAAAAACAGAAAAGCCCTTGTCGCCTGTTGCGTTTTTCGGTATAAAACTGCATTCATTTGACGGAAACAACAAAAGAGCGAATATTTATGGCACTCGAAAGAACACTTTCAATTATTAAACCTGATGCAACGCGCAGAAATCTTACAGGCGCAATCAATCAGCGTTTTGAGGACAAAAACCTCTCAATCATCGCGCAAAAGCGCGTACAACTGACAAAAGAACAAGCCGAGGGCTTTTATGCTGTTCATAAAGAGCGCCCTTTCTTCGGCGATTTGGTAAAATTCATGACATCTGGCCCCGTTGTGGTTCAAGTGCTTGAAGGTGAAGATGCTGTAGCGCGTAACCGTTCAATTATGGGCGCAACAAATCCAGAGGAAGCCTCACCTGGTACAATCCGTGCGGATTTTGCAGAAAGCATTGAGGCCAATTCTGTGCATGGATCAGACAGCTCTGAAAATGCAGAAATTGAAATCAATTACTTCTTTAATGAAGACGAAATTCTGCCGAATAAAGAATAATTAAGAGGCCAACCAATTTTTGGCCGTATGATAGCCCTCCTCGAGGGCTATTTTTGTGTCTTCAATAATGTGTGCATACTCTTCCTGAGAGAGAGGAGACTCATTACGAATTGTTTCTTCAATAAGGGCGGCAAGTTTTGAAAGGCGCATGAGGCCAAAATTCCCTGCCATGCCCTTTAGCTCATGCCCCTTGGCGCGTAATTTTTCATGATCGCTTGCTTGGTGGGCTTCCTCAAGTGCGGCAATAATCTCGGTGCTTTTAGTATGTAAATCCTGCATCATTTCATCGAGATCGTCACCAGAAAGCGCCTTTTTCAGGGAGACAATTTGCGCCTCGTCAAAGATGGCTGCGTTCTCAATGGCTGATTTATCAGGCTCAATTTTTGACGCAGGCGTTTCTGTTGTTTCAGATGATGCCTTGGCGGTGGGTACATCTTCAGTTTTGGGGGCTTCTTTGTAGGCGCCATCCTTGATTTTCTGGAGCACAATTTCAAGTGCGTCTGCGTCAATAGGTTTAGCTAGGAAATCATTCATACCTACGGTCAAACAGGCATTAATGTCACCTGGGCGCGTGTTACCTGTAAGCGCTATGATTGGAATATCCTTGGCGGGAGCGTCTAATTCCGTACGAATTTTTTCTGTGGCCTCAAGACCGCTCATATTGGGCATTTCGATATCCATGAAAATGACGTCAAAACCGTTATCGGCATTTAATAAGTCAAGTGCCTCTTGTCCAGAAGCCGCCAATACAGGTAAGAAATTACTAGGCTCTATAAAACCCGAGATTACCTTTTTCGTGATGTCGTTATCATCAACAATAAGGGCACGGAAATGGTCTGATTGCGTCTTTTTCTGCTTTTTGGGAGGGGCCTCTTTAAGCGCCTCGTTCTTCTTATTATTAGACGCTTGTAAAGAGAGGGCTTCCGTCTCAGTGTCTTCATTTTGCTCCTCAAGAGCCTGTTCTAAATCAACATTGTCGATTTTTTCTCCTATTGGGAGGGTAAGCATGAAGAAGAAGGTGCTTCCCTGATTAAGTGTACTGTTAATGCCAATATTGCCACCCATCAAATTGACCAGCTTCTGCGAGATAGCAAGCCCAAGACCCGTGCCACCATATTTACGGCTCGTGCTTGTATCGGCTTGCTTGAAAGGCGTGAAGAGGTTGCGTTGTGCTTCGGGACTAATGCCTATACCTGTATCCTCAACAGCAAAATAAATTTGCGCTTTATGGTCATTCTTTTTGCTGTCTTCTTCAGTGACCAGCTTGGCGTGGAGGCGAACATGCCCCTTATTAGTAAATTTAATGGCATTATTCGTCAGGTTTAAAACCACCTGTCGCAAACGTGTAGGGTCACCTTTGACACTTGTTGGAAGCTTGTCGCCTAAATCCAGTACAAGTTCGAGGTCCTTGTGCCCAGCATATCCCTTAGCAAGTGAAAAAATGTTACGCATAAGATCTGCAACAGAGAAATCAATCTCTTCCAGTGACATCTGACCTGTTTCAATTTTTTCAAAATCAAGAATATCATTAAGCAGATCCATAATGGTGCTCCCTGAATCCCCAATCGTATCCACGTAGTCTTTTTGCTGCGCATCAAGCGATGTTCCTTTGAGGAAGCGCACCATACCGAGAATACCTGTCATAGGTGTTCTGATTTCATGGGAAACCATAGCGAGGAAGGCTGATTTTGCATTATTAGCCTCTTCGGCTTCGGCCTTGGACTGACGCATGGCATCAACCTGACTGCTTTCGCGCGTTTGCAGAGCCTGCATGGCTGCGCGCTCACGCTCAAGAACCTTGAGCAGACGTTCATGGTCGTAATTTTCACGGATATCGCGGACCTTTTCAGTTAAAGGGTCGCTTTTTCGAATTGTTTTTTGCCCACTTTCCTCGATTGCCGTTTGCTCATTAACGCGGAAGGTCGCAAAAGACATGAGAATAGTGCTGATAAGGACAGCAATACCTGATCCAAGAGGAAGTTCTAAATATGTGGCGTAAACATCAATTGACCCAATATGAACCGCAACGGCTGCACAGGTTGTTCCAAAAAGGAGAAGCGCCGACACAAAGATGGCAAAATGCCTGCTGTTCATGCGGATATTCAAAAAAGAAGCGAGGCAGAGCAGTGCTGTAGTCAGAACGGTTAGGACAACAAAGCATAATTGCAAAAACATTATTGCAGACGGAATGACAATAAAATATGACACGACAAACGCAAATAGAGCTAATACTGCTGTAACAGCGGATATGAGGCAAAGACGTGTCGCAAGTGCGGAGCTAAGTTCCTGAGAGGTTTCAGAGCCATATCCTTTTGCGTAAGCAATCAGGCTCAAACTTATGCAGATAACGGCAAATGTTGCTGTGGAGGGCGTGCTACCCATGAAATAGAGGCCCAGATAAGGGAGCAGAACAAAAACAACGCTTATGACATAAAAAACGCTGGATTTGGAAACATCGAGTATTAGACGAATAATTGCAAACCCAAAGGCTATAAACAAAAGGCCCATTATCAGGATTGAAAAGAATTCTATTTGAGGCGTGTCATGTGCATTCGTACTAGAAAAATGAGGCGAAAGCAGGCTGCTTAATGCCTCTCCACCTGTAATCTTAAGCACAATAAAGCGCGAGGTTTTGGGTGTAATACTGATTGGTGCGCTCCAACTGTAAGGGTCGCTTTCCGCAATTTTTTCGGCTGTTTTAGCGTCGTATACTTCAAAAGATTTAGGGGCAAGCCTCGGGAATAAAACCGTAGGTTCAAGGCTAACCGTCCATTGCGGCGTATCGGAGAGGTTCTTTACCACACTACCCAGATAGAGAACTTTGCCGTCTTTGAGGATAAGGGTTGAGGCACTGTCTTGAACAACACCAGCGCTTCGAAAGAGCTTGAGTATTTGTGGCAGGGTAAAATTTTGGCTTTCTTGGGCCTCGACCTGATAGAAATTCGGCCCGATAGGAAGCGTTTTAGACGTACCATCAAGTAAAAAGATTTTATTTTTTTGTGCCTGCGCGTCATTTTGAACAAAGCATGTCAAAACAGTAAAGAGAGCAAAGAAGAAAAATATTCTCAAGGGCATGGCAGTCTAGTGTGAACTTTCTTTTTACAGCCAAACAAGTGCCATCAAAATTAAAATTGCGGCAATGATGATGACGGAATATTTCATGACCGTTGTAAAGCGTACCCACATCATCCACGAATTTACAATTTCAGTGTCTTTGATATTTCCGTGTGACTTGGTTTCTGGTGCGTTTGCCATATGACTGCCTCCGTGTGACTTTTCAAAGGGATGTTTTTTCAGTTGCGCAGTGGTCTCCGCGTTTGATGTTTCTTCGTGAGTATACTGTGATAAGTGGTCTGCGACAATGCGAATTGCGGCGGGGTATAATTTATGTTCAACAGCAAGCGTCTTTGTGGCCAAAGTATCGGCCGTATCATTATCCTCAATGACCACTTTTTCTTGCAAGATAACGTCTCCTGCATCCATTTCAGGAATGACATAATGGACACTACACCCTGTATAGGCCTCGCCTGCGTCTAAAGCCCGTTGATGTGTGTTTGTGCCCTTGTAAAGCGGGAGGAGCGATGGGTGGATGTTGATAATGCGCCCTGCATAAGCTGAAATGAAGAGCGGGGTAAGCAGGCGCATAAATCCTGCCAAACATATGAGCTCTATCTCATAGGGTGCGAGCACACCTAAAAGGGCTGTTTCAAAATCTTCGCGTGTTTCGTAATTCCCGTGTGGCACGACATAGGTCGGGATATTATTTAGTTTTGCAAATTTTAACCCTTCAGCATCGGGATTATTTGAAACAATAAGGTCAATTGACGCAGGAAAGTCTGGTGAACGCGCTGCCTCCACAATAGCCTTCATGTTGCTGCCGCGACCTGAAATAAAGATGGCTGTTCTGAGTTTGTGTGGCGTATCGCTCATATGAGTGAACCCGTAGTTAATATAGAGCGTTCTTCACCCGCTTTCCGTTTTTGCATTGTGCCAAGACGCGTGACAGTCTCGCCAGACGCTTCAAAGGCTTTTATGATTTCGTCACAGGTCTCTTGCGGAACAACGCACATGAAGCCTATGCCACAATTGAATGTGCGCAACATATTGGGTGTATCCAATTTGCCCTGCTCCATTATCCATTGGAACAAAGGAGGGAGTTCCCAGCTATCAAGATCAATTGAGGCAATCAGGTGATCTGGTAAGGAACGTGCGATATTTTCAAGCAGTCCACCACCTGTGATATGTGACATCGCATGAATGGGCAGGCCTTGTTTAATAGCATTCAAGACAGGTCTCACGTAAATACGTGTAGGTGCAAGGCAGGCTTCTCCAAGTGTTTTATGTGTGGTGTCAAAGGACGGTGCATTGTCGTACGCATAACCGTTATCCTTGATAATCTTGCGGACTAGTGAAAATCCGTTTGAGTGAAAGCCGCTTGAGGAAAGACCCAAAATGACATCACCTTCGGCGCATTTTGAACCCGTAATGACCCGGTCACGCTCAACAGCGCCGACACAAAAACCAGCTAAATCAAAGTCCCCCTTAGCATAAAGGCCCGGCATTTCAGCCGTTTCCCCGCCAATGAGCGCGCATCCTGCCTCGCGACACCCATCTGCAATACCATTGATAATTGAGGAGGCACCGTCAATTTCAAGATGGCCTGTGGCAAAGTAATCTAGGAAGAAGAGGGGCTCTGCACCTTGTACCAGAAGGTCGTTCACACACATGGCCACTAAATCAATGCCAATAGTGTCAAAGCGGTTCATATCAATGGCAATTTTGACCTTTGTACCAACGCCATCTGTGCCAGAAACAAGAATAGGGTCTTTAAAACCAGCCGCCTTTAAATCAAATAATCCACCAAATCCACCGATACTGCCCATGACACCTGAGCGATGTGTGTTTTTTACGGCGGGCTTAATGCGTTCGACAAGGGTGTTGCCAGCCTCGATATCAACTCCCGCATCTTTATAGGCATCATTTTTCATGGGTGTTTGCTCTAATTTGAAAATATACTTTTTGAATTTCTGACCAAATCACGCTACATATGTCATATGTTTAAACCAACGCAATTTCCTTATCGTTTATATGGTGTATCAGCATGTCTTGCAATGTTGCTGCTTGCCTTTTTTGCACTTTCCGCACCTGTTTTTGCGATGGAGGGCTCGGACAATCCGTTCCGTGTTGAAGATATCGCCGTTGATGTGACTGCTGAGAACGCCGTGAAGGCCCGCGAGAAGGCCTTTAAAGACGCGACAATGAAATCTATTCCTGTGTTGCTGAAGCAATTGAAAGACAGTGGATATGAGGTGCAACGCTTGGGCGGTCTTAATAAAACACAGCTGGCCAATATGGTGCAGGATTTTGAAATCAGTAATGAGCAGATTTCAGATGTGCGTTATAAGGCCAATCTGACATTTGATTACAATAAGAAAAAGCTGAATACCTATCTTAACGCAGCATATGCTATGGATAATGCGCCTTATCCTTCTGGCACAACATATAGCACAGATATGGTGAACCCTGCTTACCCTGAAGGTGCGAACCCAAATAAGGCACTGCAAAGAGCACAGGGCGATATTCTTGTGCTTCCGTTTTTGCAAATTGCTAATGCTCCCCTTAAATTATGGGGCGAGGATAATCTTTGGATGACGACATGGCGTGCCCAACCATCTGCGCGGACCGTCATTCCAATTGGCGATCTCACAGATATGCGTGATATTCGTGATAATCAGGCACTGACTTATGATGCGGAGGCACTCAATCGCCTTGTTGCGCGTTATGCGGCAGGCCGCGCTGTCATATTGCTGGCCTCTTACACAAATGCCCCTTTTCCGACCAGTATGTCCGAGGTGAACCGTGGACGCTTGAATGTGGCCCTCTATGATACAATTAAAACACGGCCTCAATTTGTGGATCAGGTCACTCTTAACCCGATTGAAAATGAATCATTGGACAATTTTTTGGCACGCGCAAAGGATGAAACAGTAGCTCTTTTTGCAAGGCTTCAACCGCTTCCGCAACGGGAGCTTGTGCCACAAAATGTTATCACACAAGATAATATGAGGCCTTCACAATCAGTTGCTTTCCCCTCACAGACAACAACGACCACAACTTCGCAAATCTATACGACAGGCGCGACGCAATCGCTTCGTGCACGCGCGCAGTATAATTCCATCCAACAATGGATGAGCCTGCAGCAACAAGTACGCAGCATTCCTGGCGTTTCAGGGCTTCAAATATTGTCACTGCGCCCGCGCGAGGCAGATATATTGGTGTCCTATCAGGGCGCACCTGATGCAATCTCCAGCCAGTTGCGCGCCAAGGGGCTTGCTCTAGAAGTGCGTTAGAGGACCAAGGACAAAAATATGAAAGACGTTACGACACATCGCCTAAGCTATATGGCGCAAGCCACTTTCTGGATCGCCGTTCTGGGAATTCTCATTGGGTTTTTCTGGTTGTTTAAAGATGTTCTGGCACCGTTTCTTATTGGCTTTCTGGTTGCCTACTTACTTAATCCTTTTATACGCAAACTTCAGGCGGGTAAAATATCACGCAAGGCTGCGACATTAGGGTTGCTCTCGGTTTTCTTTGTGACTGTTTTTATCGTGTTTGCGGTGATTTCCCCTATCATTATTCGTGAAATTGCCGATTTTGCAAATACTTTGCCTGAAACGCTCAGACAGCTCTGGGCGCAAATGCAACCTACAGTGAACCGCTTGCAGGCAATGGCTGGTGTAAGTTACTCGTCATCTTTAGCTGATACAATCGAGCCCTTCATAGGTCAGGCAACAGACACCAGTAAGCAGGTTATTCAGGGGATTTTTTCTGGTGGCATGGCGGTTATCAATTTAACGCTGACTATTTTTATCACACCTGTTGTTGCCTATTTTCTGATGAAAGACTGGCCACATATCACAAACTGGATTGAAAGCCTTATGCCACGCGAACATGAAAAAGAACTTCACTCCCTCTGGCGTCAAATTGACCGCAAAATCGCGGGCTTTATTCGCGGGCAATTACTTGTGTGTGTTGTACTGGGTGTCGGATATGCAATCGCACTTACCATTGCAGGTCTCAAATACGGATTTGTTATCGGCCTTCTTTCGGGGCTTTTGTCGATTATTCCTTTTGTGGGATCGGCCTTTGGTTTTATAACCGCCATTATTATGGCGTGGGTGCAGGCAGGCGAAATCAGCTATGTTGTGATTATTGCGGCCATCTTTCTCATTGGTCAGTTTCTTGAGGGGAATTTTATATCCCCCAAACTTGTCGGAAACAGTGTTGGCATGCACCCGCTCTGGGTTTTGTTCTCTGTGATGGCAGGAGGGGCTGTTCTTGGTATCTTGGGCATGTTGATTGCTGTGCCAGTAGCCGCAACAATTGGTGTTTTAAGCGCTTTTTTTATTCAAAAATATCGCAAAAGTAATTTTTACGAGACTAAAGGCGATTCTGGGAGCAAGTCTAAGGGCAAAGCAAAGCCGAAGAAAAAATCTAAAAAGGCGTAAGCAAAATGTCTAAGGCTATCCAACAAATTCCTTTGAATTTGAAGCATATTGAATCGCAAGGCCGCGAGGATTTCCTTGTGAGCGATTGTAATGCACAAGCGGCACAAGCAATTGACCAATGGCCGCGTTGGGCCAATTTTTCCATTATTATTCAAGGGGCAGAGGCTTGTGGTAAATCGCATCTGCTTTCTATCTGGGCCGAGCGCAGTGGTGCAAAGCTCGTTTCTGCAGAGGCCTTCATTGCACAAGGGTGGACAGCATACTCTGAGGTCAAGGTTCTTGCCATTGACGGGATCGACGCGCTTATAGGTGAACGCGAGGCTGAGCAGCAGCTTTTTCACATTTATAATCATATGAAGGAAACAGGGGGGCATTTGTTGCTTGCGAGTGAAACCGTGACAAAGGAATTAGACTTTGTGTTACCTGATTTGGGTTCGCGTTTGCGCTCTGTCCCGCTTTATCATATTGACCAGCCTGATGATGCCTTATTAGCGGCGATTTTGGTAAAGATGTTCTCTGACAGAAATTTGCGTATTGGGGCTGATGTTTTAAATTATGTGACACCGCGCATAGAGCGCTCCTTTGGCGCCGCGCGTGCCTTTGTCGATGCGGCTGACCACCGTGCCTTGGCGACAAAGCGCGGCATTACAATCCCCATTGCAAGGGAAGTTTTACTCAGCGAATAGATATTGGTTAGGCGGCATCCATATCAGGATGAATTGTTTCTTTCAAAGAGAAACAGCGTTTACGCATTTTATCCCAGCAAATTTCTGAATTTTCAAAGATGGTAAAGGTGCATGGCTCGTAAGAATAGATATCTTCTGTGCCGCAAAACTCTGTTAAGGAAAGCGCGAGCGTAAAGATGGCTGGATTGTGACCAACAAACATGACGGATTCGATGGTCTCGTTCAATGTTTCCAGAAGTTCCAGATAGACGCTCTCAGGTGCATCATAAAGCTCGCGCGTGTAGGATACTGTCTCGGGCGCGAGTTGCAGCCCAAGAGCCTGAAAAGTTTGTAATGTACGGTAAGAAGGCGAACAGAAAACTCTATCAGGTTTGATATTCTTCTGACGCAATGTCTCCCCTAAATTGGTGGCTTGCGACGTTCCGAATTTCGAAAGATTTCGACAAAAATCATCGTCACTTAAGTTGGCTTCCGCCTCAGCATGTCGTAACAGATATATTGTTTTCATATAAATTATGTAGGGTTGTTATAAAGGAAAACCAGATAGGCGCATAAAATAGCTATCTTTCATATTATCTTCAATAAAAACTATGACAGCTGAGAAAGCGCGCCTGTATCGCCAATTAAAATGACATTTGGATGTTCTTGTAGGAAAGAGGCCGGACATGTTTCCGACACAGGATTATCGAATGTTTTGCGGATGATATCGGCTTTGCTTGCGCCAGTGGCCATCAAAATAATCGTCTTGGCGGATAGGATTTCCTTTAAACCTAGCGTAAAGGCTTGCTTCGGGACGCGCCCGCCATCCCAATAGGCTGCGTTATTTTGACGCGTAATAGGGCAAAGAGAGACAATTCGGATAGAATCAGTGGGGTTAGAGGGCGGCTCATTGAAACCAATATGACCGTTTACACCAATCCCGATGACAGCAATATCAAGCGGGTTTTCTTTGAGAAAAGCTTTCATCCGCGTACATTCGGCTTCTGTATCGTCATGCATAGAATGAAAAATGGTTCTTTGTGTTTTGGGAATATTGAGGGGATCAAGAATTTCACGTGCCAACCAATTGGAAAATAAGCGCTCATCAGTGGCCTCCAGCCCGATATATTCATCCAAAGCCACATAATGCAGATCAATCTTACAATCTGCCTCACGCATGGCCTTATAAACGGGAAGAGGTGTCATTCCGCTAGGAAGGCAAACAACAGGACAGGACTTGCCAGTTTCTTGCAGAGCGCGCGTAATGAAAGCGGCTGCGTCTGTTCCAAAGTTGTTAGTACGAATGATCTGAGGTGTATGCATATGTATTAGGACATAGATGGTTGTCATATTCTGCGCAAGTCTTTATGAAAGAGGCAGAAAAAATATTTGCATTTTATGCTGCGCTTCTGTATTGAATATGTAAATTAAAATTAAGTGGAGAGACTGCGTGAATTTTATACGTGCTGTGCATGCTGATAAAGACGGGACACTGATGTTATCAGAAGACCGCAATAAAAGTGTTATTGAGAATCTGTGTGCCGATCTTGGCTTTCTGACAGATATGGACATAAGTGAACGTCATGCCTATTGGCTAGAACATCTGTGGCCTATATGCGAAGGCCAACCAGAAATTAAAATTCTGCAAATTGTACGCGACAGCTTGCCTGAACTAAAATTATCGACTCTTTTTAATGAAAAACCCTCAACAACCATTGCGCCAGCCGAGTTTGAAAGGCTTTGCAAAGAAGGTTATGACGCGCGTCATAATGAGGTCACAGCACGTGAAGGTATTTTTGAGCTTCTAACAGAGTTAAAGCAGGGCGGCACGCTCCTTAGTCTTGTCACATCTTCAGACACACGCAGTACAGAAATGGATTTTAGTCTGGTTTTTGACGTTGCAAAAGATGGCTATGGTTTTTTTGATGCCGTTGTGACTTCAGACGACATCACAGATCCTAAACATAAGAAGCCTGCGCCAACACCGTATCTTTATGCCTGTGCGGAGATTGAAATCCTTGATACTGAATATGGACATATTGCGCTTGAAGACAGCGCAGTTGGAACAGCCTCTGCTGTTCGTGCTTTTGGCGATGGTGATAATCTGGTTATCCGTTTTACGGACGAACCATTACCAGATAATGCGCCAGCCTGCTTGCGGCATGCACGCGATATTGTTGAAGCCAGAGAACATATTACGACATTCCAGGGCAATCTTTATAATCGTTATCGCTTGCAAGGGAACGATTTACAGATAAACTAGCCCAATGCGCATTGGAATCGACCTTGGTGGCACCAAGACAGAAATTATCTGCCTGAATGACAAAAACGGTAAAGAAATTTACCGTCAACGTGTGCCTTCTCCCAAAAATGACTATAAAGCAACGCTCAAGAATATTGGCGAGCTTGTTGCACGTGCCGAGGAAACCCTCGGGATAAAGGGGACTGTGGGTGTTGGTATTCCAGGAACAGTATCCAAGGTTACAGGCCTTGTTAAAAATGCCAACTCTGTTTGGCTAAATGGTCATCCCCTTGATAAGGATTTGGAAAAAATTCTCGAACGCCCTGTGCGTGTTCAAAATGATGCTAATTGCTTGGCCGTATCAGAGGCCTCAGACGGCGCAGGCGCAGGAAAAGATGTCGTTTTTGCGGTCATTATTGGTACAGGGTGCGGTGCAGGTATTACCATTCACGGAAAGCCAATTTCGGGATTAAACGGAATTGGGGGTGAATGGGGGCATAACCCATTGCCTCACTCCAAACTTTTCACAGACAATAAAACAAAAATCTGTGATGTCTGGGATGTGCATATTGATCCTGAGACAACGGTAAACCCAACTTATGCGCTTAAAGAGCGCCCAGATTATTTTGTAGACGATCTGGCCGTTAATGAGTTTCCTGGGCCTCAATGTTATTGCGGCAAACGTGGGTGTCTTGAAACTTGGATTTCGGGCACAGGGTTGAAAAGTGACTATGCACGCGTGACGGGCGAGAGCCTCTCAACGCATGATATTGTTGCCAATGCCAAACAAGGTGAAGCCAAGGCGCTGGATGCGCTTAACCGTTATACAGACCGCTTGGCACGTGGCCTTGCAGGTGTGATTGATATTCTTGACCCTGATGTTGTTGTGCTGGGCGGAGGTATGAGCAATGTCACGTCGCTTTATACGGATGTGCCAAAAATCTGGGATCAATATATCTTCTCTGACACTGTTGAAACCCCGATTGTGAAATCTGCCCACGGTGATTCCTCTGGTGTACGCGGTGCGGCGTGGCTCTGGAACGATTAAGTCTCTATATTGATTTCAATTTGACCTGATTTTTGTGTAATTGAAGCACGATTTTGCCTGAGAGCATCTTAAGTGCATCATCACCAAAGATTTTCTTGCGCCAGCCTTTCAACGCCGTTGTCTTGGCGTTTTCTCCAAATTCAGCTAGCTCGTGCAAATCCTCATTTGATGCAATCAAACGTGCCGCCACATCGTTTTCTGCGGCCTTGATTTTCAAAAGCATTTTCAGCAATTCAAGCGCTGGCTGACAATGTGGCGGAAGAATTTTTTTCTTCTCAACCTCTGGCCAGCTGTCTTTGGGAGAGTTCACTCCCTTTTGCGCGGCTTCAATAATGGCTAGCCCTAGTTTTTTGTCCTCTTGCCCCTTTGGAAAACCACGGACGCGTTGTAAATCTTTTGGTTTTGCAGGCGGGTGAAAGGAGATATCGACCAAAATATCGTCTCGCAAAATACGTCCACGCGGAATATCAACCTCTTGGGCGCGTTGCTCGCGCCATGCGGCGAGCTCTCTTAAAACGGCTAATTGTTTGGGACGCGGTGATTTCACCTTAAGGCGTTGCCAGATATCACCCAAGGGTAAATCATAAAGGTCAGGCTCAAGAAGGGCCTCTGTTTCCTCCAAGACCCAACTGGTGCGACCGCGTTTGTCCAGTTCCTTGACCAGATGCTCATAGATATCCACCAGATAAAGCACATCATCAAGCGCATAAGACAGTTGTTTGTCAGACAGTGGACGGCGAGACCAGTCTGTAAATTGCTGGCTTTTGTCCAAACGCTTGCCGATGGCCTTTTGAGAGAGGTTATCAAAGCCTATTTGATCGCCATAACCACACACCATCGCGGCAATTTGTGTGTCATAAAGCGGAGTTGGCAAAGTTTCGTATTGTTGCCAAAAAATTTCCAAATCCTGTCGCCCTGCATGAAACACCTTGGGAATTTTTTGGTTTTCAAAGATTTTAAGCAGGGGGGTGAGGTCCAAATCAGGATTGGCAATCACATCAATAGCGACCGCGTTTTTCTTTGGGTCACTGACTTGAATAAGACATAATTTTGCGTAATAAGTTTTGTCGCGCAGAAATTCTGTATCAACGGTGATGTAAGCGGCCTTTTCAAGTGTTTTACAATATTGTTTGAGCGCTTTATCTGTTGTAAGTATGGTCATAAATAATCATTTTGTAATTCAATGGAAACAACGGTATAACACACACCTGTAAAGCGCAAGAAACGAGGTAATTGCGCAGACGAATTATTGTTAAAAGAACGGATTGGTAAATTATGAGCGAGTATAGAACACATAAATGTAACGCATTACGTGCAGAACATGTCGGGCAAACAGTGAAATTGTCAGGCTGGATTAATCGTAAACGTGACCATGGTGGCGTTCTCTTTATCGATTTACGCGATACATTTGGCATTACACAATGTGTAATAGATGAGGGCTCACCCCTGATGGACACTGTTGAGGAATGGCGTCCAGAATCAGTGATTATGGTTGAAGGTGAGGTGCGCGAGCGCCCAGGCGAGACAAAAAACAACAAACTGCCAACAGGCGAGATTGAAGTTTATATCTCAAAGGCTGTATTGCTCTCTGCGGCAGATGTTCTTCCGTTTCAGGTGGCTGAAGATGATGGTGCGGGTGAGGATATCCGCCTGCGCCACCGTTATCTGGATTTACGTCGTCAAAAGATGCAGAAAAATATCCGCTTGCGTAATGATGTCATTGCATCGATGCGTAAACGCATGTGGGAGCAGAGTTTTCAGGAGTTTCAAACCCCTCTTTTGACTGCGTCTTCTCCAGAAGGAGCACGTGACTATCTTGTGCCCTCACGTTTGCACCCAGGTAAGTTTTATGCGCTTCCTCAAGCGCCACAGCAATTCAAACAGCTTCTAATGATGTCTGGTTTTGATCGTTATTTCCAAATTGCGCCGTGTTTCCGTGATGAAGATGGCCGCGCTGACCGTTTGGCAGAATTCTATCAATTAGATATGGAGATGTCCTTTGTGGGTCAGGACGATATCTTTGAAGTCATGACACCTGTTATCAAGGGTATTTTTGAAGAATTTGCCGATTTCACAGGCACAAAGCGTAAAATCGAATGGTTGCCACATTTGCGTTATGAAGATGCGATGATGAAATATGGGACTGATAAGCCTGATTTGCGTAACCCGCTTGAAATTGTTGACGTGTCATCTGTATTTGCGCGCGAAGACGTCGAATTTAAGGCGTTTAAAGGCGTCATTGAAAATGGCGGTGTTGTCCGCGCAATCAAGGCACCACAGGTTTCCGACCAGCCGCGCTCCTTCTTTGACAAGTTGAATAGCTGGGCTCAAGGTGAGGGCGCACCTGGTCTTGGTTATATTCTCTTTGCCGATGGTGAAGGTAAAGGTCCGATTGCCAAATTTGTACCAGAGGCCGCACAAGCTGAACTTAAAAAGCTAGCAGATTTGGATGAAGGTGATGCTGTATTCTTTGTCTGTAACAAGGAAGCAGAAGCCGCAAGCCTAGCAGGTAAGGCACGTACGCGCATTTGCGCAGATTTAGACCTGCTTGAAAAGGATGTCTATAAATTCTGCTGGATTGTTGATTTCCCCATGTATGAAATCAATGAACGCGGCGACCTCGACTTCTCACACAACCCGTTTTCTATGCCACAAGGGGGCATGGATGCGCTTGAGAATAAAGATCCGCTTGATGTTTATGCTTATCTCTATGACTGTGTCTGTAACGGCTTTGAGCTTTGTTCTGGCGCTATTCGTAACCATCACCCTGAAATTATGCAGAAGGCTTTTGAAATTGCTGGTTATAGCAAGGCCGACCTTGAGAAAGAATTTGGTGGGATGTTAAACGCGATGCGTTATGGTGCACCACCGCACGGCGGATGTGCCTTTGGTGTTGACCGTATTGTGATGTTGCTTGCTGATGAGCCGAACCTGCGCGAGGTCTATGCCTTTGTAATGAATGGTCAATATGAAGATCACATGATGAACGCACCGTCTGACATCAAGCCAGAGCAGTTGAAAGATCTGCATATTAAGCTGAACTTGCCCAAAAAGCTGGACGACGAAAAAGCGGCTTAGGCCCTTATCTTTAAAGACATGAAAAAACCTGGATAAACTTTCCTAAGAGGGATAGGAGGGGAAAGCTTCATCCAGGTTTTCTTTTTATAAGTGCTGATGCTGTCTGGAGGGATAGGGATAAGGGTGAGTGACAGCACCAATACTAATCTTTTTAACCATCTATACCCCTTTGCACGTAAGGCCGCACAAAGTTGGGCGCAAAATCATGAAAAAAACGAAATTATTTTAGCCGAGGCGGAAAATAGAGGTTACAGCACCAGTTTCAGCCGTATCGCGCGGTGAGCGATGGAATAAAATATGTGATGTATCAAAGTCAGGGCTTTTTTCTGACACGCCCTCGTTGTTTGGATTGCCGCGAATACCTTTCATAAAGACAATATCACCAAGAGCGGGTTTCCAGTAAGAAAATAAATTCCCCTTATCACGGACATGGCTATTGGCGAAATCAAGCATTTCACGAGATTGCAAACGGCCGCGCGCCTGTGCCAGATCAATATCGGCCACTTCCAGACTATTAAACAGATAAGATACATGTGCATTGAGCGCTGGTGCATCAGGATGCCATTTGGGAATGAAAGGATCTGCGCCAAGTCCCATTAAATGTAATGCGCCATTTGATGGAAATTCATGGGCCTCACCTGTTATCCCTGCATAAACATCCGACAGGATCTGACGCACCATAAATGTGTCTTGTTGAATAACCTCAATCACATGCGCAGGAATGGACAAATTAATGTCAGCTGCTAAGTGCGCCATTTTGTCTGGTGTTTCTAGGTCTTGCGCAAAAAGCACGTGTGAATTTGTTGTGCGCGTAGGTTCGTGCGCAATACTGATTTTTGAGGCTTTATTGAAAAAATCAGTGAGCGTTGGGCGTCTTAATACGGCACCACGGCTATCAGGTTTCTGCAAGGCATCAATGGCATCTTCGACCGTATATGTAGTGGCAATGGGGGATGTTGTTAAGCGCATGACTTAAAACATGCCCTGACATGGGGTAACACGGTAAACCGATGTTAATGCACCCGTTTCAACGGTGTCACGCGGGGAACGATGAAAAAGAATATGGTCGGGGTTAAAGGAGACGCTTTTTTCAGGAGTGTTCTGATTGGCGGGATTTCCATCAATGCCACGCATAAAAACTATATCAAGCGGGTCTGGCTTCCAATAGTCAAAAACATCGTCTCTTGCGTAAAAAGTGACATTTTTTTCGCTCAATATGGCACGACAATGCATCTGTGTTTCCGGGTCACCTTCTGGGAGTGCTGCAACCTCTAACTCATTAAAAAGATAGGAAACATGAGCGTTTAGGGGTGGCCCATCGCCGTGCCAAGATGGAGCAAATGGACCGAAACCGTTTCTTGGCATCATATGAAGTCGCGCAAAGGCACGTCCCTCTACTTCACTGTCTGTTACGCGGGCGAAAACCTCTGATAAGATTTGTCCAGTATCATGCGTATCTTGGTAAATCGCCTCGGCTATGTCGGTTGGCATAATAAGGCCTAGATCACTCCCAAAATCCTGTATCATTGCGCCACTCTTAAAATGGGTTTCGGAGAGAACATGAGACTGGGCGAGTTGTTCCCCACCATGTGGCACGCGCAATTTAGCGGTAATTGTATCGCGATGACTGTCAAAAACCTCAAGCAATTTCGGACGGCGCAGGGCCACGCCACGAGTTGAGGTTTCGCGCAATAGAGCGACGACCTCGTCTAAATCCTCAGTAACAGGAATGGGGGCTGTTGTGACACGCATTTTCTTTATCCTTATATAGGCAAAGGACAATAGAGCGATAATTGTATTATGTCAATAAAATAAAGGTGTTTAAGGCTAAGCAGATGTCATACGGGCGAATATGCTCTCAATCGTGTCGGCTCTTGTAAATGAACGTAGCGTTGCCCCGACACGCAAATGAATTTCATGACCCTGCCAATAAAGTGCCATGTTGTTTAGCATGGAGGTTAAGCGTTGTGTACGCTCAGACACGCTGGCAAGGCTTGTGTCAGGCATGATAATAGCAAAGCCATCCTCGCACACACGCCCTGCAAAATCAGACACGCGAATAAAGGAATGGATACCCAACCCAAGTAAGCGCAATGATTTGTTTGTGCAAGTACTCCCCAGTTCTGCAATAGCCTCATAATTATCCAAATCAATTAAAATGCAAACGCCGCCATGACTTGCGCCGCGTTGCATGCGGTCACATTCACGCGCCAGCATTTCTTCCAAACCCTGCATGTTCAATAAACCTGTCACAATATCCTTGGTTAACAGCGTTTCAAGCGCACGCAATTGGCTTTCCTTCTGAGCCAGTATGTCAATCTGGTGCAAATTGCTCTGTGATGTGTTTTGTTTTTCAGACATGAGCCTCAACGCAAATTTATTTTTCTTCATGATCTCTTATGCGAGAAGTGTGCCAAGGCACAATTATCTCTTATTTTTGTGCTGTTCCAGTCATTTGCATGCACCCTTAGTGGCCTTTGCGCATGCGACTAAGATGTCGGCAAAGGGCAATCTTTGTCTTTATCGGAAATCTTTGCCGTTCGTCCGCGCTTGCTCTATATTAATTTTATGCTTTCTCGTTTCTCACGCATTTTTGTTATCGTTTTTGTTGTGGTCGCACTTTTTGGCCTTGGGACTCGTGTGCTCGCACAAAAAAATGGCGGGAGCTTCTTTCAGAAAAATGAAAGTCAGGCTGAAATGGTCGGGCACAATGCCGTCTATGATTTAAAGCTTACAGCCGTTAAGCGTGGTGCTAAAATTCTGGATGTGGCTGGTCAAATGGAGTTTGATTTGGTGCAGGCATGTGATGGCTGGAAAAGCCAGCATGGCTTTGACTTACGCTATGATTATATTGATGGGCCTGCGCGTCATGTGGAGAGCATCTTTTCCTTATTTGAAAGCGATTTGCGTCCCGAGTTTGCCTTTCATTCTATCCGCTTTATTGATGGCAACTTAGCCGAAGACTATAGTGGTCAGGTCGGTTTAAAAGACGAAAGATTACTAGGTGAAATCATAGATAATGCGCAACAGGTGAAATTGCCTGTCACGCTTTCAGGCGACATGGTTTTTCCGCAAGCCCACATGAAAAAACTCTTGGAGGCCGCGCGTACAGGTAAAAAAATGGTGAATATGCGCGTCTTCGACGGCACAGTGAAAGACAAAGCCTTCTATGTCACTGCCTTTATTACCCCAGTTAAAAAGACACACACAGCGCAAAACAACAACACTTCGGATTTGACACCTGTTGCCCATCAGCCAAGTGCGCGCGCAGCCATTGATGCAGATTTGCTGTCTGGACGTGGATGGTCAGTACGACTTGCCTTTTTTCCTTTAGAAGAAGGCGTTCAAGATGAAACAGCTTTCCCCGAATATGAAATGACAGTTTTACTAGAAGACAATGGCATTATCTCGGAAATGATTGTAGAATACAGCGATTTTACGGTGACCCAGACATTGCAGTCACTAGAGAAACGACAAAAAGAGGGGTGCAATCCACATGGCCAATAAAAAGGTTCTCATTGTTGAAGATAACGAGCTGAACATGAAGCTCTTTCGTGATCTGCTTGGGGCACATAATATCGATTCTGTTATTACCTCCAACGGTCATGAGGTCATTGATCTGGCCCGCAAGGAAACGCCAGACCTTATCCTGATGGATATTCAGTTGCCAGAAGTTTCAGGTCTTGAGGTAACCGCCTGGTTAAAGGCTGAGGACGATTTGAAACATATTCCGGTTATTGCGGTGACTGCCTTTGCCATGCGCGGGGATGAAAAGAAAATCCGTGAGGGCGGATGCGAGGATTACCTCTCCAAACCCATTTCAGTCACAAGTTTCATTGAAACAGTCGAAAAACATCTTAATAAGGGCGCGGCGGCGTCTTAACTCACAAGGAAAAACTCTCTTATGTCCGCACGTGTTCTTGTCGTTGACGATATAGCGCCCAATGTCAAATTGCTCGAGGCCAAGCTATTGGGCGAATATTATGACGTGGTGACCGCTATGAGCGGGAAAGAGGCGCTAGAAAAGGCCGATGAAACACGCCCTGATATTATTCTCTTGGATGTCATGATGCCCGGTATGGACGGGTTTGAGGTGTGTCGCAGGCTCAAAGAAAACCATGAGCTGGCGCATATTCCTGTTGTGATGGTGACCGCCTTGACCGATAACGAGGATCGTGTGAAAGGACTTGAAAGCGGTGCGGATGATTTCTTGAGCAAGCCTGTTAATGATGTGGCGCTCATGGCGCGCGTAAGGTCACTTGTCCGCTTAAAAATGGCCGTGGATGAGTGGCGTGTGCGTGAAAATACGGCTAATCAATTAGGCGTAGTCAATGAAAACACCTCCATGATGGATATGGATGTCACAGGTGCCAAAATTCTGGCCGTTGAGGACATGGAATTTGAAGTTGAGAAGATTAAAAACACCATTGAAAGCCAGTCAAATCATGCCACGATGGTCACAACAGGTATTGAAGCTTTAAAGTATGCGCGTGAAGACAGTTTTGACCTGATTATTATTTCGCTGAATTTGGAGAATGAGGATGGCCTGCGCCTCTGTTCACACCTGCGCTCAAATGAAAAGACACGGTCTACGCCCATTTTGATGATTGGTAGTGAAGATGATCTGCCGCGCATTGCGCATGGGTTAGAGGTGGGTGCACATGATTATATTATGCGCCCTATAGACAAGAATGAGCTGATGGCGCGTATTCGCACACAAGTGCGTCGGAAACGCTTTCAAGAGGGTTTGCGAACAAGCTTTGAACTCAGCCTGAATATGGCGCTCACTGATACGCTGACGGGACTTTATAACCGCCGTTATTTTGAGGTTCACCTGACAAAAATCCTCGAAAAGAACGCGCAAGAACAGAAAACAATCGGGATTTTATATCTGGATATTGATTTCTTTAAGGCCATTAACGATACCCATGGCCATAATGTGGGTGACGAGGTGCTTAAGATTTTCGGCAAACGCATCACGGATAATTTAAGAAGCTTTGACCTTGTGGCGCGTTTGGGCGGTGAGGAATTTGTCGCCGTTCTGCCTGATACGGATGAAAAGACGGCTCACACTATTGCTGAACGTTTGCGCCGTTCCATTATGGATGCACCCTTTAAGACCAGCCATGCCGAGCCGCTTGATATCACAACTTCAATCGGAGGTGTTTTGATTAAGCCAGAATCGGGCAATACAATTACACAAGTGCTTGAACGTGCCGATAACCAGCTTTATTTGGCCAAAAATGGTGGCCGTAATTCTGTGTTTTTTGAGGATTCAGGGAAACTGGACCCTGAAGTGTTCCGTCCACAATCGCGTCCAATCTTGAATGAGACACAAGATTAAAGAGGCATAAAAAAAGCGCCTTACACAGGCGCTTCTTACTTAATTCAATTTCAAAAATTAGTTCTTTTTGTGCGGAGGCATTTTCTTTTCTTCGAAAAGAACGTGCATGCCAGGCTTTCCTGTTTCAGGATTGACCGCGCGTGGGTCATATTTACGGAACTTCATTTTTTCAGTTTGGTTGCGTGGGTTTTTATTTATGTAATATGTGTACCCTGTCGCTTCGCCCTTGGCGTTTTTGCCAGTGCTGACGAGACGAATTTTAACCTGTGCGTTTTTCTTAGCCATAACTCTTTATCCTGCTATCGATGTAATTAGAGCGCCATAATAGGAATTTCGATGTCAGTGTCAAGTAAAAGAGCGCGCCTTTTCGTAACTTTTTGCTTGAGCCAAGTGGTTTGGATTGACGTTCATCACAAGCGAGTTTGTGAGAGGGCAGGCTTCATGCAACCATAATTGCGCAGGCAAGTAATCACCAAGCCCATATATGCGTGTTTTATCTTCTGCAGCGGTCAAAGATTGTTTCGTATGGTCTACGCTCCAGTTGCGTGGCAGCATGGACAAGGGGAGGAGGCCACGCACCTTATCTTCTGTTTCAATAACGATACCGCGAGGCTTTATTTCAATGATTGTGCCTTGGAAGGGAGTGTCATAACCCTTGTCAGCCATAAGTGCGATGCGGTGACGTTGGGCGCTGGTGCGCTCAATATCCTTAGCCATACCTTCAATTTGCGTGATATTTTGGGCTGCTTTTGAGCAGGCTAACGCATCCAAATTGGGCAAATTGGGGTGAAAACCGGCCGCATGGGCAACGACCTGTTGGTTAATACCGTCATGCCAACGGCGCAACGGGCTTGTTTGCTGCAATGTGGCGTTCCCAAGCGCAAAATGCGGAAGCGCGCGATCAGTGTAATAGCCCGGGCGTGTCGCCTTTAATAATTGATGGGAGGCATAGGCATAGCTTGCTCCTTGAGGGACATTAAAGAGTGTCTGGTTAATAGCCTCGTGGACGATATCTCTGTAATCGCGGTCATCCATATGGGCATCTTGAAGCTGTTCATAGGCATGGTAAGGCACACTACGTGGGAAAATCTCTTCAATATGGGCAAGTGTTTCTAGAATTTCATCCTTATCGGGTGCCTGTTGTGACCTGTAAATGACAGGGCTGTCTTCATATCCTGCCTCTTGAATCTGACGAAAACCAATATGGTTGGTGAGGCGCATTGCGAACTCGACAATATCATCGGCGACATTGGGATCACGCGCCTGAAACTGCGTAACATTCCCTGCGTGATTAAAAGAAAAGCTTGGTTTAACCGATTTAAAATGAAGTACTGACATCATCTCTGTCATGCGTTGATAAAAATCATATGCATTATCAACGCCCTTTGAAACAGCCTCAGGGCACTCGCGTTCAATGGACATTAATTCATTCATGAAAGTATCGTAATCAAAGGCCTGACGCGATTTGATCAGCGCTGGGAAGATAGAATAGTCAATATCATCAATGTCATTGCATCCTGCGGGAATATGGCATTCATAGACGAGCGCCAAGCGTTCTGCATTTTCGCACAATGAGAGGAAGCCATTATCTGGATTGTGCAGAATATGGGGCAGTGTATGGCGCGAACCATCGGGCAAAAAGATGGCCATCGGATTTTGCTGACGATAAGTGTCCAATGCCCCACCTGGCGGAATTAGTGCACTGGCATAGGAAATGGCAATGGATGCGGTCAGTGAGCCATCCTCATTGCGTTCGAAATGCATAGCATCATCAATATCCTGACGATTAACGGGGTCAATGCTGAAAAAGGACTTGTGACGTAAATCACGTAGAGTCCGCCCTTGAAATAGTTTGCCAGCCTTTGGAAGACCGGCAGCAATTAAATCTTTGGCCTCTTGATAGGCGTCAAGGGGAATGTCAGTGCGCACACCATTACTGTAAAGGTCGATTGTTCTATAGTCGGCCTCTCCAGGTATAACGGTTTCAATCTCTAGCTTCATCGGCGAGAGAGAACCCTTTACTGGTGGGCGCGCCATAATCACCTGCCCATCGGTGGGCAGGATTGCAGCCTTGTTCGCAAGAAGCTCAAACGCTCCTTTAATGCGGTAATCAGTTGGAGCAAAGGTTTGTGTCCCATCAGCGGCAGTCTTAAAAACGCCCGTAATATGACCTGAACGCAACAATTCCTTTGCACCCAAAGAGACGCGCGCAGAGCGGTCAAAACGCATCAGATGTTGTGTACGCGCAAGGTCTGCACGGCTGGCTTCAGCATCAAGGGTGTCCATAAATTTCTTATGCAACTGGACATATGGCGGAACAGAGACGTCCTCCCAGTTTTCAGGAAAGCCATATTTTCCTGTTCGCGCAATTTTGACCCAAGCAACGTTACTCATGGGCGTAGCAGATATATATGATTTATGTGACTTTTTAATGTCGCCTTCGTTCACGAGCGTGTCCAGAATATCCATTAACTCCGTACGTTGCTCTGTAGACTTTTTGAGCTGTTCTTCGGTGTTGGCTTTACTTTTGCTTGCAAAAAGAGCGATTAAATCACTTTCATGAAGGGATGTAGGGCTGAGTTGAATGGCTTTGCGCACCATATCAGTTGTGAGGGCAGGCTTGGCAAGGCGATAGCCGTTACCGTTGAATTTAATGAGTGTCTCGTTGGCAAGCAGCTCTTTTATAATAGTATTAATCTCAGTCATTTTGACTGTGGTGCTTGGAGCATGAATGTGAAGGCCGCGTTGCAAGCCCTCAGGTGTAAATGCCCAGGGAGTCTGGCGAATAAGACGGAGCGCGCGCCGCCCAGTTTTGGTCTTCAGAATGGATTTTTCCGCCACGCAGTGCCCCCTGTTAAACAGTTAGAGGGCAAAAGGCGGTTATTTATTTGTCTTTTTACCGCGATATTTAGACGTTATATTATTCTTTTTGTTTTTAAACGACGTCTTTGTTTTGCCCTTATGTCTAGTCGTAGATGATTTTTTCCGACCTGACAAGTGAGGCTTTAACTGAAAGCCAGGAATATCCGCACCTTTTTTCGCATTCACAATTTCAAAGACGGTACTGCCTGTTAATTTCTCAGCCTCTTTGATACGTACTCGCACGCGTGCGCCTAGTCTAAAGACAAGGCGTGTCTTGCGTCCAATCAGGGCATGCTGTTCTTCGTTGTGAATATAGTAATCATTAGGTAGGGAGCGCATTGGAACAAGCCCATCTGCACCAATATCATTGAGTGTCACAAATAATCCAAAATTGGTGACACCGTTAATGACACCCTCAAATTCGGCGTTCACGCGCGATTCGAGATAGGCCGCTGTGAAGCGATCTACCGCGGTGCGCTCGGCCCCTGATGAGACGCGTTCAGTTGTTGAAATATGGTCTGCTGTTTCTGAAATACGCTCGGCTTCTCCTTTGCCAAGGCCGTCATTGCCCAGATTATAGGCTGTTATAAGGGCACGATGCACGAATAGGTCGGCATAGCGGCGAATAGGCGAGGTGAAATGCGCATATTTCTTAAGCGCCAAACCAAAGTGACCGTCATTGTTAGGGTCATAACGCGCCTGTGCCTGTGTGCGCAGAACCATCATAGAGATAAGCTGGGAATAATCGTGATCCTTGGCTTGTTGAAGTAAATGATTGATTTGGCGTGGCTCTGAAATATTCTGTGGGAGTTGAAACCCGAAGGTTTCCAGAAAATCGCGCGCAGTTTCAAGTCTGTCTGTTGAAGGGCGCTCATGCACACGATAGATACAAGGCGCACGTTTATCCTCCAACGCGCTGGCGGCGGCCACATTGGCCAAGATCATGAAATTTTCGATGAGTTTATGTGAATCAAGGCGCTCCCGATTTTTAACACCTGTCATATCACCATTTTCATCAATCAGGATCTGACGCTCTGGCAAATCAAGGTCGAGCGCCCCGCGTTTTTGACGGGCTTTTTCCAAACAGGCATAGGCCTCATAAAGCGGTTTTATGATTGTGTCATAGATTGGGTCAGTGACATCATCACGCTGCCCGTCATGTGCAGCCTGGGCTTGATCGTAAGTCAATCGAGCTGCTGATTTCATCAATCCACGCACAAACTTATACCGTAATAATCCACCGTCTTTATCGACCCACATATGCACCGCTAAACAGGCGCGTTCAACTTGGGGCATAAGTGAACAGACATCATTGGAAAGGCCCTCAGGCAACATCGGCACAACACGATCTGGAAAATAGGTCGAATTTCCGCGCAACCAGGCCTCTTTATCAAGCTCAGAGCCGTAATGCACGTAATGTGAGACATCCGCAATGGCAACAATGAGATGGAAACCCCCTATGTTATCTGGGCTGGCATCAGGCTCGGCAAAAACCGCATCATCAAAATCACGCGCATCTGCGCCATCAATGGTCACAAGTGGTACAGAGCGTAAATCAGTGCGATTGCCCAGAGGAGGGACTTTCAGTTTTTCAGCATCTTTAACAACATGCGGTGGGAATGTTGCACGAAGCCCTTCCTCATAAATGGCAATAAGGGAAATCACTTTCGGGTCATCTTCATGGCCAACAACTTCACTGACACGAGCCTCTTTTTTGTGACGACCCTTTGCAGATAAGGGAATAGCGAAAACAAGGTCGCCATCCTTTGCGCCATTGAGGTCAGATTGTGCGATATCATATTCGTGTCGTGAGCTACGGTCTGTGGGCTGAATGCGATACCCTTTTTGGCCCTCGATAACCATTCCCAGAAACTGGTTGGTTTCGTGTGTCATGCGTTTTAAAACACGCCCAGAATAAATATCTGTGTCTCCGTCACGTTTAAGCCTGACAAGAGCTTCATCACCCTTGGCAAGGCTCGCATGGCCTTTCTTCTCGGGCATAATCATAATGGTGGGTGGCGGGCCTTGAACGGCTTCATCCCAGGGCATGGGGCGTGCTATCACATCCCCATCTATCGTAATTTCATTGATAATGACAGAGGTCACAGCAGGCAAGCCCTCGGGTACAGTATATCTGCCGCCCGGCAAGCGTGACATCACGCCCTGACGTTCAAGTTGACTGAGCAGCTTCTTAAAGGGTCTGCGATCGTCGCCTTTAATGTGAAAGGCGCGCGTTAATTCACGTTTGCTTACGGGGGTGTCTGCTTTTTGGATAAAAGACAGAACGTCTTTTTCGGATGGAAAATTCATATGAATTAAGACTAGTACGCTTTGCCCCTGATTTAAAGGGCTAGCAACCTAAATGCCAAATAAATACAGTATTATTTAGGCTCTATTTCTTAGCCGCTTTCTTTTTGGCTTTCTTTTTAGGGGCAGCCTTCTTGCTAGAGCTCTTAGATTCACCTTTTGCGGCCTTTGCGGCTTCTTTTTCAGCCTTCTTTATGGCGTGTTGCGCAATCAGGTCAACGGCGCGGTTCAAGCCAACGGTCAAAACCTCGTCATCTTTTGGCAGTGACACGAATGTTTTTTGATGCTTGACGAATGGTCCAAAGCGACCAATACCAGCCGTAATCATGTCTCCAGTTTCGGGATGTGGGCCAACATCGCGTGGTAGGGCCAGAAGGTCGAGTGCGCTCTTTAAAGTAACATCGCTCATTGACACGCCTTTAGGAAGTCCCTGACGTTTGGGCTTGTCCTTACTTTCAGGTGCTGGATCGATCTGAACATAAGGCCCATACGGCCCTTTTCTTAACGATACGGTGCGGCCCGTTTTTGGGTGTGTACCAAGCTCCTTGGGCTCAAAGCTTGCATTGTGCGCGGCAACGCCACCTTCGCCATCGCCGTCTTGACCTTCCTCGTCTGGAACGACTAAAGGCTGTGTATGTTTGCAATCAGGATAGTTCGAGCAACCAATAAATGCACCGAATTTTCCAAGTTTAAGTGAGAGGCGTCCATCATCGCATGAGGGACATTTACGTGGATTTGGATTGCCTTCAGTGACAGGGAAGAAGTGCGGGCCAAGCTCATCATCCAAGTGATTCAAAACATCCGTAATACGTAATTCTTTTGTGTCATCTATGGCGCGTTTAAAGTCCACCCAAAAATGCATGAGTGTATCTTTCCAACGCACCTCACCTGCCGTAATGGCATCTAATTGCTCTTCCATATTGGCGGTAAAGTCATAATCGACATAGCGTGTGAAGAACTTCTTCAAAAATTCAGTAACCAGTCGCCCGCGATCTTCGGGGACAAAACGCTTGCGATCCATGCGCACATAGCTACGGTCGCGTAAAACTTTTAGGATTGAGGCATAAGTTGACGGACGCCCGATGCCCTTTTCTTCCATGATTTTGACCAGTGACGCCTCTGTATAACGTGGCGGTGGCTGTGTGAAATGTTGGTTCGGTGTCACAGTTAAAGTTTTCAGGTTATCCTGCTCGACCATGGGCGGCAAAAGGCCCTCAGTTGCAGCATCTGAATCGGTGTCCTCGTCATCACTGTCTTCCTGATAAAGCGTCAAGAAGCCGTCAAAGGCAATCGTTGAACCAGTGGCACGCAAAACGACATCATCTGTGCCATCAGATATATCGGCACGCACCTGATCCATGATGGCGCTTTCCATCTGACAGGCAACTGTGCGTTTCCAAATGAGTTCATAAAGCTTGAATTGCTGGTCATCGAGCATGCTGCGCACGCCATCTGGGCGCAGTTCCAGATTAGTTGGGCGAATGGCCTCGTGCGCCTCTTGTGCGTTTTTAGCCTTGGATTTGTATTCGCGTGGTGCGGCAGGTAGATAATCGGATTTAAAATCAGATTTGATAAGAGCACGTGTCTGAACAATGGCATCTTGAGAGAGTGTAATCCCATCCGTACGCATATAGGTGATGAGACCAACAGTTTCACCTTTAATCGTAATTCCTTCATAAAGCTGTTGCGCGGTGCGCATGGTCTGACTGGCCGACATGCCCAACTTGCGCGAGGCCTCTTGCTGGAGCGTCGAGGTAATAAAAGGCGGCGCAGGATTGCGTGTGACCTTTTTCTTTTCAACCTTCTGAATGACAAGGTTTTTATTCTCGATGCGCTTAACAGCGGCACTTGCGGCGCTTTCATTGTTAATGTCGAGCTTGCCCAGACGATTTCCAGCCAGATGGGTCAGGCGTGCGAGGAAAGGGGCACCTTTGGATGTCTGTAGGCGCGCTTCAATCGACCAATATTCGTCACTTTTAAACTTTTCAATTTCGGATTCACGCTCGCATATGAGGCGCAGTGCAACCGATTGCACACGCCCTGCCGAGCGCGACCCTGGCAATTTGCGCCACAACACGGGCGAAATGTTAAAGCCCACAAGATAGTCAAGGGCGCGGCGTGCAAGATAGGCATGAATAAGGCTATCATCCAGATCGCGTGCATGGTCGAAAGCATTTTGAACGGCCTTTTTCGTCACCTCGTTAAAGGTCACGCGTTTAACTTGTTTGTCTTTAAGAAGGTTTTTATCTTCTAAAATTTCTTTCACATGCCATGAAATGGCCTCTCCCTCGCGGTCAGGGTCAGTGGCCAGATAAAGCGTTTGCGCGTCTTTGAGCGCCTTTTTAATGTCTTTCATAGTTTTATCACCACGATCGGACAGCTCCCAGACCATTTGGAAATCATTGTCCGTGTCTACCGAGCCGTTTTTGGACGGTAAGTCGCGCACATGCCCGAATGAGGCCAAAACCTCATAATCATTGCCAAGATATTTATTAATCGTCTTGGCCTTTGACGGGGATTCAACAATAACCAGATTTGATGCGCTCACACTCAATGCTCCACTTTATTCAATCAGACTGACGCGATTGCCGGGCAGTCTGGATAAGCGGCCTGCAAGCTCAAGCTCAAGAAGCACGGTTTGCACGCCAGATATGTTCACATGACATGTCCGAACGATTTCGTCAACACTTACAGGTTGATGTGAGAGCAACGAGGTTATCTTTTCACGCTCACTATTATCTGGTTCTGCGGATGCTTTTGTCCAGTCAAGTCCATGATTTTCTTCAAATAATCCATTTGGCACTGCTTTGGGCTCGAACTGGGATATTTGCGATAAAATATCCTGTGCATTTTCGACAAGTGTCGCGCCATCTTTTAGTAGCTTGTTAGGGCCAGAGGCGCGCGGGTCACTTGGAAATCCAGGAACGGCAAAGACATCGCGCCCTTGTTCGGCGGCAAGGCGCGCTGTGATAAGTGAGCCTGAGCGCACAGTCGCCTCGACAACGACTATACCAGCAGATAGACCCGAGACAATCCGATTGCGGCGAGGAAAATGTTGGGCTGTTGGCTTAGTCCCAAGCGCGTTTTCAGCAAGTATTAAGCCGCCTTGCTCTAAAATTTGTGCATAGAGCCCTTCATTTTCCTTAGGGTAAATAACATCAACGCCACCTGCTACAACGGCGATTGTGCCTGTTGCAAGGCTTCCTTCATGGGCGGCCGTATCAATGCCGCGTGCAAGTCCCGAGGCAACAATTTGTCCAGCCTCGCCCAAATCTCGTGCCAGTTTATGTGTCAATTTACGCCCATTGAGTGAGGCATTACGTGCGCCAACAATACCCATTGTCGGCTTGGCAAGGAGGTCGATATTCCCCACGGTACGCAGGACAGGCGGCGCATCATCAATTGCAGAGAGCACGAGAGGGTAGGTCTCCTCGCAGGCACAAATGATTTTGCCACCACGCTTTTCAAGAGCATGAAATTCCTTTGCGGCCGCCTCACGTGACATGATTTTGCTATGAGCTTTGCCACCGCCCTTTTTTTGTAGCTCGGGAAGGGCTTCGAGCGCCCGTTCAATGGTTTTATATCGTGCAAGTAGCTTGTGAAAAGTAATTGGCCCTATACCCGATGTGCCAGACAGGCGTAACCAGTCGAGGCGCTCATTTTCGGTTAAAGGGGTGTCTGATACGCTCATTTTTTCTTATCACCAATGCGCGGCTCTGTGCCAGCAAGCAAACGCCTTATATTGGCGTGATGGCGAATGAATATGATAAGCGCGATAAGTGAGAGCAAGTAAACAAGGCCGTGGAGGCCATAAAGATAGGCAAATAGAGGTGACGCTGCCAGCGCCACAAGCGCGGCTAAGGAGGACATGCGGAAGAAGGCTGCTGTGGCCAGCCATGTAAGGCAAGCAGACAAGCCTACAGGCCAAGAGAGCGCCAGAATAGCACCTAATGTTGTTGCAACGCCCTTGCCGCCCTTAAATTTAAGCCAGATAGGGAAGCAATGTCCCAAGACCGCGCCAAGTCCTGCGCCATACATGGCATGGGTATCTGCAAAATAAGCGGCCAGTAAAACGGCAATGGCACCTTTCGAGCTATCAAGAATAAGTGTGAGAAGGGCAAGCGGCTTATTTCCTGTGCGCAACACATTGGTTGCACCGATATTACCTGACCCGATTTTGCGAATATCTCCATAGCCTGCCATACGGGCTAGAACCAACCCAAAGGGTATAGAACCCAAGAGATAGCCGCCAATAATGCCTAGTAAGCCAGTGAGTTGAATATGATTTATAAATGCGTCAATCATGAGGTTTACTCCATTACACTGTCTAAAATCACCATGCGCATGGGCAGGCCGTTTGCCATTTGTTTGAAAATAACGGATCGATAAGGATCGTCGGCGACTGCGTCAGCTATCTCGACCCCGCGATTCATTGGCCCTGGATGCATGACGATGGCATCTTTTTTTGCAATCTCAAGTCGTTCAGGGGTCAAGCCAAATGTTCTGAAATACTCTGCATCGTCTGGAATGTCTGACTTTTCCATGCGTTCCTTCTGATTACGCAGCATCATGACCGCGTCACATCCGTCCAAGCCTTTTTCCATTGATGTAAAGGTTTCAAAATTATCATAAGGACGCTTTTTCGGCATGAGAAATTCGGGTGCAATGACACGCACATTTGCACCCATTTTATGGAGCAGATGAAAATTGTCGGACGCGACACGACTGTGAGTCACATCCCCACAAATAGCAATGGTTAATCCTTCAATTTTACCCTTTTCCTTGAGGAGTGTAAGGGCATCTAAAAGTGCCTGAGAAGGGTGAGCGCGATAACTATCCCCAGCATTAACCACAGATGTCTCCACAAGACGTTTGACTGTATAGGGTGCTTTAAACTCACTGTGCCGAACGATTATACAATCAGGACTATATGCGTTTACGCAACGTAACGTATCTGTTAAAGATTCGCCTTTTTTAGTTGATGAAGAACTGTTATCCCAGTTAATCACAGAGGCCCCAAGGCGTAGGGCTGCCATCTCAAACGATATACGTGTGCGAGTCGAATTTTCGAAAAACATATTAAGGATAATACGCCCCTTCAACCGCGCCTTATCATGTTGACCTGCCTGCAAATCAGCATCCATTTTGAGACCCTTTTCAAGGAGCATTTCAATGTCATGCTTTTCCAGTGTTTCGATGTCGAGAAGGTGTTTTATTGTCATGACTAAAGAGATAGCCACGTTATGGTCGCTCTTGCAAGTCCAATTTTTAAGCGGTTAGAACAAAGCTGTTCCATATTGAATGACCAGCATGACAAGTATACCAATGATAAATCCTGGGCCTGCCGGGACTTTGAGCTGTCTTAAGTGCCATATTCCTGTTCGCATTTTGATGAATAAAGCTGTCAGGAGTCCATAGAGCACCACGCAAAAGGCGCCGAGCGTCAGTGCATAGGAAAAGCCAAGGGGACCAAGCCATAATCCAGCGGCGGCAAGGAGCTTTACATCGCCAAAACCAAGCGCCTCGCGCTTATAGAGGCGAGAGCTTACAAGACGGATGACATACAAGAGTATGAAGGCCACCGTTCCACCAAGAATAACCTCAGCCTTGCCAAGATAGAGGAATGAGGTTGCCGCATGAAACAACAGGCCGCACAGCGCAAAGAGATAGACATAGATATTGGGCAAGCGCATATGTTTAAGATCATAAAGCGCAAGCCAGACAAGCAAGCCACATCCAATTAGAAAAACGGTTAAAGGTAAGTAATCCATTAAAACACTCATGCGATTAAGCCTCCACGGTCCCAAGAGGCGATAAAGCGTTCCTGTGCCGCATCTGTCATAAGGGGCAATGATTCTTGAAGTTTATACATGTGCTCAAGTTTTCCGGCACAATAGAGAACAATATCCATACCTGCCTCAATAGAAAGTGCTCCGCGTTGGCTCTCGTCACCATATTTTTCAAGCGCGCCCATTGAAATATCATCGCTCAGCAATAACCCCTGAGATCCAATTTCATAACGAATAATATCTTGGATAATATGTTTTGAAAGCGTGGAGGGGTGTATTTCATCCAGTTCAGTGAACAGAATATGCGCGACCATGCCCCATATATTTGACCCGTAACTTGCGCTAAGTTCCTGAAATGGTTGAAAGTCATGGTGCGATAATGTCGTGTGTGTCTCTGACACGTGGGGTAAATCATGGTGACTATCGACAACAACGCGCCCTTGTCCTGGAAGATGCTTGATAATTGGTACAACGCCCTGTGCCAGATGGGCGTCAATCACGGCCTTTCCGCATACGGTAACTGTTTGAACGTCATGTCCAAAAGCGCGGTCACCGATGGAGTTATCTGTTTTGTCTGTGAGCACATCAAGGGTGGGCGCGCAATTTACATTTATGCCAACATTAGCCAAATCAGAGACCATGGCCTTTGTTGATGCCTTTACGGCCGCAGCATCACCATCAAAGCTCAATGGCGCAGCATAGGGTGGCCAATGTGGCTCTTTCATCCGCTGGACACGCCCACCTTCCTGATCAATCAGGATAGGGCAATCCCAGCCAACGATTTCTTTTAGGTGCGAGGTAAGTGTTAAAAGCTGGTCAGGTGACTCTATATTGCGTTTGAACAGAATAAAGCCAAGCGGATTGGCCTGTTCAAAGCATGTGCGTTCGTCGTCAGATGGTGCAAGCCCCTCAAGCGAGAAAATCGCGGCGAGGGGCGTTTGTTGATATGGGGTGCTGGCGCTCATGCCTTATGGCGCAACAACAAGGCAACCATTTGGCTTCTTGGCGGTGATTGTCGCACAAATCTCTTTGGCGCGCCTTTCAGGTGCAGTACCCACTTGTGCGCGGTAATAGATACCTTTTTCACCCAAATCGGCCTCTTGCACGCGCAAATCCATGCCATCAAACAAACCGGGGAAGTCCTTTTTCATTGTGCCCCATAATGTCATGGCGCTTTCACGATCGCGGAAACTACCCAATTGGACATAGCGTGCAGGGCCAGTTGGCGCAACGCTCGTTGTTTGAACAGGTTCTGGTGCAGGAGCGGCTTCTTTCACTGGCGCGGTAGCGGGTGCTGGTGTTGGCACTGGCGCTGTTACAGCCTTTTCTTCGACAGCAGGTGCAAGTGTATCGGTTTCTGGCGTGTCCAGTAGCTTCTCATCCTTAATATCTTTTTTATCGAGTACAGATCTGACATAGGCAAGTGTCTCTTCTGGACTTTCAGTTGGGGCTGTTTCAGCAAATTCACCACGTTCTGGCAGTGCAGGTGCGGCTTCCTCTGTTGTGTCTTCGGCGGTTGTTTCGGCAACTAGAATGTCATCAACAGTTGTGCCTTGGCGTTTGGCCTCAAGGCGCGCCTTTAAAATGGCAATTTCTGCATCTGTTAAAGGTTCGCCTTCTACGTTCTGGATGGTCATGCCACTGTCTTCAAGTGCTTCTTCACGTGTGGGCTGTTCCTCGTCTTCAAGCAGGTTTTCGATTTGTGGGCTATCCTCTTGTCCGCGCATCGCATCAAAAATGACACTGTCCTGATTGCGGATATCCATGCCGCCTGGATCTTCTGGAATTTCACGATAAGGGTCATCGCTTGCCTCAATCAGGGGCAATTGTGATTCATCTGACACGTCAGGTACGCTGACATAAGACAGCCAAATGACTGTAATCAAAGCTAAAACAGCAATAGTCATCAAGACCGCACCCCAAAAAGAACGCCTTGCCCAAAATTGCGACTGTCCGCCTGTGCTTTTCAGCACACGGTCAAAGAAGTTATTTGGGTCGTCAAAATCGTTATTATTGGACATGGGGTGTTGCTCCTCTGGATAGTTCAAAAGCAGGATATGAAATTAAAAACAAGCGCCTGCAAGCGCGAATCTTGTTAGCCTAGTCTAAAAAATTGTCAATGCCTTGTCCATGCTTTCCACATGGAACTTGAGAGCGTGTTTAACGCGGGTCAGGATCAACTTGAAAGAGCTCTTGATAGAGCTTAATCGCAAAACGGTCGGTCATACCCGCAATATAATCACAAATATGGCGCGCGCGCTCAGGCTTGGAGAGCCATTCATCGCCATGTTTCATGCGTTCCTGCCACTTCACGGGTAACATGGCTGGATTATCAATGTAAGCTTCAAAAATCTGCGTCAGGATGCGGCGCACCTTAAAGGAAATGCGGTTTAATTTGGGGTGCTTGTACATGCGCTCATACAAAAAAGCGCGGAGTTTATTGACCTCGGCAAGCATGCTATCGGAAAAGGCAACGACGGCACGGTCATTCATGCGCACGGCCTCAACGCTTTGTTCTGGTAAGGCTTTGAGGCGAGCGCGGCTTTCTTCTGTGACATCACGCACCATTTCCCCTATCAAACGGCGGACAATCTCACGGCGTGTCATTTTGGCGGAGATATCGGGATATTGTGTCTCAACAGCCTCGATATGTTTGGCAACTAATGGAATGGCACGCAAATCATCCAAAGTGAACAGGTCAGCACGCAAACCATCCTCGATATCATGGTTGTTATAGGCAATATCATCGGACAGGGCCGCAACTTGGGCCTCGACAGAGGCATAGGTCTCAAAGCGCAAATCGGTCAGCTTTTCCAGATGTTTGAGCGTATCAGAGACATGAAAATCTTTCTTTGTCTTGCTCGTGTAAAGTGGGCCATTATGTTTAACAACGCCTTCCAGCGTTTCCCATGTCAGGTTAAGGCCACTCCATTCAGGGTAGGTACGCTCTAACAAGACCAGAATGCGCAGGGATTGGTCATTATGATCAAATCCACCATAATCCTTCATACATTCGCGCAGAGCCTCCTCTCCCAAATGGGCGAAAGGCGTATGCCCTAAATCATGTGCAAGGGCTATCCCCTCGGCCAAATCTTCATTGACGAAGAGCGCGCGTGCGAGAGACCGCGTAATTTGCGCAACTTCAAGGGTGTGGGTCAGGCGTGTGCGGTAATGGTCGCCCTCGTCATAGACAAAAACCTGTGTTTTATATTTAAGGCGGCGAAAGGCACTGGCATGGATGATGCGGTCGCGGTCACGCTGAAAGACGGTGCGGTCGCTATTTTCAGGGGCTTCGTAAAGGCGTCCCTTGCTTTCATCAGGGCGGCAGGCATAGCTGGCAAGAGGAAGGGCGCAATAATTATAATCTGGATTTTGGGCGTGTTGTGTTGAAGAAGTCATAAAACTCTGTAATGTTATTTTAAAGAAAATCTTTCCCAAGACACTACATTGTTCTATATCATAAATCTATGACTAATCAGGGCCTGACCATTACAGAATCTGCGATTGCGCGCGTCAATGATATACGTACCGAGCGCGATAATTCCCACCTCAAACTGCGCATCATCGTCGAAGGCGGTGGGTGTTCAGGGTTCCAATACAAATTGGAATGGGATGAAACGGTTTCTGCAGACGATCATGTTTTTAATGAGGTCATTGTGATTGATTCCATGTCACTGGACATCCTGAAAGGCGCAAAGGTCGATTTCGTCACTAATTTAATGGGGCAAGATTTTAAAATCATCAATCCCAATGCCGTGTCATCCTGTGGGTGTGGCACATCTTTTGCGATTTAGTGTAAAAAATAATTGCCATTTATTTAAATTTAGGCATGATGCAGATATGCAAAAGAAAATTGAAATAATTTCAAAATTTGAGGGATGCCAACACGCTGTTGTCGTGGCAAACGCTTTTGCATGGTGGCCTCAGGCCTAACATATTTCTTTCCACACATCATTGAATAATACGTGTGCGTTTTCGTAACGCACAAACCTGCATTTAGAATTTTTAGGGCTTTAACATGACAACAGCATTGGCAAAACAGGTACACGCGCTGCCTGAAACAGATAAAAGCGCAATTACATCACTGGCAAAGCCATTTGGCGAAAAATCCATTCCAACCTCCTATGTGTATGGCATTGATAAAATTGTGCTGACCCCTATTGAACGTGCCTTCATGGAAAACACGGTTGGCTATACGCATTTTGAGGGCGAGGTGCTTGCCTCGGGGGCGGAGATATTCTCGCGTATTGAGGGGCATGATGATTACTATGTGGGAAGCGCAGAAGAGCAGCTTCTCGAGGATTGTGGCGTTGTCAGGCTAGCTGATGGCGCAGTTATCACTGAATTTGGACCAGGTGATGGCCAAAAGGCAGATATCATATTGGGGCGTAATGAAAATCAACGCGATCTTCGCTATCAGGCCGTAGATGTATCACAGGACTTTCTGGAAATGACGGCGCGCAGGCTGCAAGGGCATCGTTCGCTTGGGCAAAACCCCCGCACACTTTGCGATGATTTCTTCACAGCGACACATGGTTTTGAACGTGCTGATATTGGTTTGTTCCTTGGGACAACCATAAGCAACTTTGATCCTGAGGAAGGTGTTCGTCTTTTACATCATATTCGCCGTTCTTACATGAGCGAGGATGGGGTACTTTACATTGGGCAGGACGGCAATCGTGATATCACATCTCTTCTTAAATGTTATGACGATAGTGATAAACATACAGCGGCCTTTGTCATGAATGCCTTGCGTCAAATTGCGCGCGACCATGCCCCTGACCTTGATTTGAATAATTTCCGCTATCAGGCTTTTTTCGATGAGGAAATGGAAGCCATGCGCATGGGGATTGTGAGCGAAACGGCCCAAATTCATTCTATTGCAGGTGAAACGATCGCATTTGCAGAGGGAGAATTTATCCAGATTGGCCAATCGCGCAAATATGCGCGTCACACTATTGCAGAGATGGCCGAACGCGCAGGTTTTACAACGGAATATGTCGTGTCCTCGCCACAAGATGTCAATATTCATCGCCTACGTGTGGCCAAGGGGTTGGATTTATGACCCAATATGACATTGGCATTATAGGTGCAGGTGTTTACGGCACAATGATTGCGCTTGAATTAGCACAAGCAGGTCAGTCTGTCATTTTGTTTGATAGACATGAATTTGGTCATGCACAGGCGGCGTCCTCGGCGATGACGCGTGCAGGGCACAGTTTGTATGATGCGCCTGAGTATCATGATTTGGCTGTGCGATCGCTGGCTCTTTACCGCACGGAATTTGAAGATGCTATCTGTGATACGCCTGCTGTTTTATTTGCGGAAGAGGGTGATGGTCAAACACATGCTCAAAAAGTGATGGCACAGGGCAAACATCGCGCACTTACCTCTCAAAGCGTTGCAGAGGAATATCCTGATTTTAAGGCAGATTATGCCTGCGAAGATAGACATGGTGGTGTTATTCGCATGAATAAGGTGCGTGAACAGCTTTTTGAAAGGTTGCAGAAGTCAGCTGTAAAAACCGCGTTTAAAACTGACATAGCCAGAATTGTGTATGGAGATAATACGCATATTTATCTGAGTGACGGCAAAGACTTTACGTGCCAGAAACTTGTTTTATGCGCGGGCTATAAAATTGATGATGTGATGGCGCTGCTTGAAAATGTTGAACGACCCGATTTGGGCATAAAGCGTGTGAAACCCGGGGCGCTTATTCATCTAAAGCCAAAAACAGAAGAGCAAAAAGCGCGCGTTATTTGTGGGGCAATGCCTGCCTTTGCCTATATTGAAAAGGGTATGTTTGGCTTGCCTCTTGTTGAGGGAACAAGCGACACGGTCAAAATCGCAAGCTTTTATAATCCCTCAGCACAGGACTTTACAGGTGTCGAGCCATATGGATTTATTCGTGATTATTTACCGTTTTTAGAAGGGTTTGAAGAAGTTGAGCCAGATATCAAAGACCAGTGTGAATATGATTACACGCAGGACGGTCATTTTATTATCGGAAATTTGAAAAAAGCGCCTAACTTGTTTCTGGCCTGCGGCTGGAATGGCAGTGGCTATAAGTTTGCGCCTATCTTATCAAGAAAACTTTGTAATCAAATTCTTTCAGGCGAGAACAGCCTTCCAGAAATCTTTAATCCCGACAGATTATATTCTTGACATTATGACAAGTTTTCCTTTATGAAAGCGCAAATTACTGCGTTAAAAACTTAAGGAATTATAATGGATACAGTGAATTACTATACAAATAATGTGCTTGTTGCCAAAGAGGGCGGTAACCCACTATCTATTGGCTCGGCCTTTCTTGAAGCAGTTAGTGTGCCGATCGTCTATATCAGAATGGATGAGGGGCTTAAGGAAGATTGTATCCAAGGCATTTTGCACGAAAATAATATTCATCAGGTGAAGCGTCTGAAGGCTATTCTGGACAAATATGCCGAACCCCGCGAAGATGTAACGGCGCTTAATGAACAAAATTCAGATGACCCTGATGCTGTGGCGACCTTTAATATGATTATCAGAGAGATTGAGCGCGCAAATGATAATTGTCATTATGCGGCAGTCGAGCATTTGCTTGTGCGCAATCTGAGCTTGCCCAGATTTGTCGAGATGATTTCACAAGATTTGGTTCAGGAATGTTTTGACAAGGCTTTGACCTATGGTCAGCCGCATTTAAGCAGAAAAATCTGGAACGCGGCTGAATCTGCAGGTCTGGAGTTGCATCCCAGAAATAGCGGATTATTTACAGCGCCAGGTGCTGAGCAAGCCCTAAAATAAAAAAAGCCAGACGGTCTATAAGCCGGGTTCTGTACTGCCCACGAGGAGCAGTGATGACCATTCATCTTGAGCCTATATTGCTATAGGCCCTCTAGCGACCAACCCGACCGTCAATGCGGAAACACATTATCATGACAGTCCTATTCGGTCTTGCATCAGGCGGGGTTTACCATGCCGTTTCCATTACTGGTCACGCGGTGCGCTCTTACCGCACCCTTTCACCCTTACCTTAAAAAAGGCGGTCTACTCTCTGTTGCACTTTCCATAGGCTCGCGCCCCCCGGGTATTACCCGGCGCCTTGTTTCCGTGATGCCCGGACTTTCCTCGCATGTAAACACGCGCGGCCATCCGACCGTCTGGTGCCTAACATGTATAAATTTTTGTGCTCTTATTCAAGTATTTAATGCGGGTTGGCTAGGACATCATACGCAGTAATGCCGTTGCAATGGCATGTGTATGTTCCGTGGCTTGTCCTTCATGCCCTTTCTCAAAGACATGGCTCTCGTAATGGCGCTGAAATTCGCGAACCAAAGTCACCCCATCGCACTCTGGGTTATAGCCAATCTGATGGAGAGTTGTAAGCAAACCTACGTTATGATTGTCGTAATCTTGCTTTTCTGGCACAGGCCAAAGCCCCAACCCCTCTTGCGCCAAACGCTCCCATGGAAACAAGTGCCCCGGGTCAATTTTACGCGCGGGGGCAATGTCCGAATGCCCCAAGATGCGTGTGCCAATGGCGGGATGGCGTGCACATATCTGTTGGCACAGCTCAATAAGTGCGGTGATTTGGGTATCAGGATAGGGCGTTGCCGTTGGGGCGTAACCACGATTAACAATTTCAATGCCAATCGAGGTCGAATTTAAATCGGTTTCCCCTTGCCAATAGGATTTGCCTGAATGCCATGCGCGCTTGCCTTCATCAACAAGGGCGTAGGCATCGCCATTAATATCCAGCATATAATGCGCACTTAACTGGCTCTCGGGATTGGCATAGGTGTCAAGCGCGCCTTGTGCACTTAAATCACCAATAAAATGTAGAATAAGGGCATTGATTTCCTTGCCGCTGGCGCGGTCATTGTAATTAGGTGAGGTGATGTCAGTTATAATGTTCATACGCGTTTATCTTTGACGAGTGTGAGAAGGGCAAGTCCTGCAGACCAGAAAATCAGGATAGAGGATAGACCTGCTTTATGAGTGTCCCATATCTGAATAAAAAGTCCATATGAGAGTGGGCCTAAGAAAGCAATCGCCTTGCCAGAGAAGGCGTAAAGTCCATAAATTTGCGTTGTAATTTCGGGTGGGGATAGGCGTGCGATATAGGTACGGCTTGCCGCCTGAGTAGGGCCAATGAAAAGCCCTAAACATAAAGAAATTAGAATAAAAGATGTTTTGTCAGGTGCAAAAAGCGCAACTGTGCCTGATAAAATCAAACCTATTAAGGATATCATAATGGTCGCTTTTGACCCGGCCTTGTCATCTATGAAAGAAAATGCAAATGCGCCTAGACCTGCGGTCACATTGAGGCCAATGGCAAAAACAAGAATATCGGTTAATGCCATATCATAAACAGCCGCCGCATAAACGCCACCAAGTGCAAAAAGGGTGGCTAGGCCGTCCTTGTAAAGGGCTGAGGCAATCAAAAAGCGTACAATATTACGGTGTTTTTTGACCGATTTCAGCGTGTTCCAGAGTTCCTTAATGCCAAGTCTGATCGCGCGTTTGGTATCGGCCTCGCGTGAAGGCAGATCAGGCGTTGCAAACAAAAGCGGGAGCGTAAAAATCCCCATCCAGAGCGCAACAAGAATGGCCGTTGCACGGATATTAAGTGCGTTATCCTCGCTCACGCCAAGGAGTGGTTTGAAGTTTTCGCCTAAGCCCGTCAGAAAAACAAGTGCAAGAACAAGCGCTGTCAAACCGCCGCCATAGCCAAGCGCCCAGCCCCATCCAGAGATACGCCCAATTCTATCCTTGGGCGCAATAACGGTGAGTTGTGCATTGTAAAAAACAAGCGCGAGCTCAAGAGAGAGAACTGCAATAATCAGGCAGACGAGTCCAATGCCAATGGTCATAAGCGGGGCATCAGGTGTCAGAATAAAAAGCCCAGCCGTTGCCAGGCAAGAAATAAGGGTTAACCAGCCAATCCATCGCCGTGTCCGCCCACCATAATCGGCTATAGCGCCCAGAAAGGGGGCAAGAAGGGCAATGCCAAGGCCGCTGGCTGAAATTGCATAGCCCCAAAGCGCACCGCCTGTAATGTCATCACCCATAACGGATTTGCTAAAATAAATAGAAAAGACGAATGTTAGGATAATGGCTGAAAAGGCCGAATTGCCCCAGTCATAGAGCGCCCAACTGAAAATTTTTTTGGAAACTTGTTTCTGACTTGTCATGCGCATAGTGATATCAGCTTTTATGCAACAGTTCGAGCGTGACATTTTGCAAAGATGGAAAAATTTAAAAAATAAAATGTTATCCCTGTTTTTTTCTGTGTGAAACCGCCAAGAAAAATTGACGTTCCATACTTTCCCATGATATCCCATATATATCCATGTTTTCACATATGGATGTTGTTTTTTCTTGTTTTTAACCCCTTTTCAATTTGTCAGGCGGCGTGCGGTGGCACTGTTTTTATCGAAAACGACAAATAAAATTGATCAAAAAGGGCGGGTTTCCTTGCCTGCGCCGTTTCGTGCTACTCTTTCACAAGCGGGTGCACGCGTCATTTTATTCCGTTCGCCTATCCATAATTGTTTGGAGGGGTTTGACCCGCAATTTATGGAGGATATGAGCGCGCGTCTGGACAATTTTGATTTGTTTTCTCAAGACCAGGATGATTTGGCAACAGCCATTTTCGGCGAAGCTGTTCCTGTATCTGTTGATGATACAGGGCGCATGGTGTTGTCCGAGGATTTAATGGGCCATGCAAACCTCTCCAATAATGCGACCTTCGTTGGGTTGGGACAGAAATTCCAAATTTGGTCGCCTGTAGAATTTGACAAACGTCAGCAAGAAGCGCGCGATAATGTTAAGTCAAAGAATCTGACATTGCCTAAAGGGGGTGCACATGAGTGAAGCACCGCATATCCCTGTGATGTTGAATGAGGTTGTAGAGCATCTGGCTCCACGTGATGGAGGTGTTTATGTCGATGGCACATTTGGCGCGGGTGGCTATTCACGCGCGATTTTAGAAAAGGCCAATTGCAAGGTTGTCGGTATTGACCGTGACATGAGTGCGATTGAGGCGGCCAATGACATGATTAATGAATTTGATGGTCGTCTCATTCTGGTACACGGAACATTTGGCGATGTGCGCGCGCATCTTAATGCGCTTGGAATAGAGCGTATTGACGGGTTTGTTTTGGATATTGGCGTGTCCTCAATGCAAATTGACCAAGCCGAGCGTGGGTTTTCCTTCCGCTTTGATGGCCCGCTAGATATGCGTATGGATATGTCCTCTGGCCAAACAGCGCAAGATATTGTGATGCGCATGGAGGAAGAGGATTTGGCTAACCTCATCTATAAATATGGCGAGGAACGCCTCTCGCGGCGTATTGCACGTGCCATTGTCAAGGTGCGTGGCGAAGCTCCTATTGAGACAACAGAACAGCTGGCTGATATTGTGCGTGGATGCGTACCACGCTCAGGCAAAAATGCAATTGATCCAGCAACGCGCACCTTTCAGGCGCTTCGCATTGCCGTTAATGACGAGCTGGGCCAGCTTGAGCAAGCCATTGAATCTGCGCCTGATATTTTAAGTGAGGATGGGCGTTTGGTCATTGTCACCTTCCATTCTCTTGAAGATCGTATCGTCAAAAAAGCCTTTCAGGCACTAGCGGGCAAAACCCCACAAACTTCACGTCACCTACCTCAGGTGGCACCATCTCAGGACGTTCCGTCCTTTGGTCTTTTATCCAGAAAGGCCGTATTTCCAACTGATAAAGAAACGCAAACCAACCCACGTGCGCGCTCTGCAAAGCTGCGTAGTCTCATCAAGCTTAAAGAGGCAGCGTAAAAGAAAGGGCTAACATTTTATGAGAATCAAAAATATGCCGACCCTCCTTGTTGGATTGGGTGTTGTTGTTACAGGTGTGATGCTGTTTGTCGTCTCACAAAAGGTGCAGCAAACAGAGCGCGATATATCCGCGCAAAAACAGCAACTGTCGCTGGAAAAAGAGAGCTTGCGCGTGCTTCAGGCGGAATGGGCGTATCTGAACCGTCCTGATAGGCTAGAAAACCTATCCGAGGCAGCGGATTTTGAAATGAGTTTTTCAACCGAGCGTATTGGGCAAGCGATCGACAGCTATGCGATAGAACATGCGCCCGTTCCTGTGCGCAAACCAGCTTTAAGCGCAAATATGCAAGCCAAAATTTATCAGGCTAATATCGCACCTGCGGCTGCGCCTGCGGCAAGTCCCGAAAAAGCACCTCAAATTGCGCCTGTCCAAAATGACAAAGGGTTTGATGATTTGATTACGAATTTAGAAGGGGGTAGCCAGTAAGTTTCCTATGAAGCGCACGCCTTTCTCAAAGCTTTCTTTTACAATGACGGGTAACCGCGGTGCGGCGCTTGAAATGGCGCGTTCGCGCATAGTGCTACTTGCGCTGGTTTTTATCGTGGCTTACACGATTGTTGGTATTCGTCTGTTTGATGTGATGATTTTGCAGGGGCGTTTCTGGCAGGATGTTGAGGATACGCGTGCTGTTGAGGCGGCCGTACAGACAAAAGCCCCTGAGGCGGTGCGTCGTGGTGATATTGTAGACCGTAATGGTGCGATCCTTGCGACATCTCTCAAAACAGCCTCTCTTTTTGCAGACCCCGCTCTTATTGTTGATGCGCAGGAAACAGCCAAGGCCTTGGCTGCACTTTTCCCCGAAAATACATATGAAAATTATCTTGAGAAATTGCAAAAGAAAGGCCGCTTTGTCTGGCTAAAGCGTAATCTTGTTCCAGAAGAACAGCATGCTGTGATGCTCATTGGTGACCCGGGCCTTGCCTTCCAAGAAGAATATAAGCGCACCTATCCCCAAGGTCAGCTTGCGCCACATATTGTAGGCTATGTCTCACGTGATGAAATGGGGCAGGCAGGACTAGAGCGCGCTTTTAATGGTCTGCTCGAGACTGAAGAGACGGTTTTAAAAACAACGCTTGATATTCGTTTGCAACATGCATTGCGTCAGGAAATTGCCAACACGATTGATATTTTTAGCGCCAAGGGCGGTGCTGGCGTCATCATGAATATTAATAATGGTGATGTTTTGGCGCTTGTCTCGCTTCCTGATTTTGATCCTAATAAACGCGAAAAACTAGATGGTGACCAAATATTTAACCGCGCGACCCTGGGTGTGTATGAGCTAGGCTCTGTCTTTAAAATCTTTTCGACGGCCGCCCTTCTCGAAAAATTCCCTGATGCGTTGTCCATGACATTTGATGCGCGCGAACCATTGAAGCGCGGACGTTTTACAATCAGCGATTATCACCCTGAAAAACGTGTTTTAACAGTGCCAGAGGTCTTTATGGTGTCCTCTAATATTGGAACAGCGCTTATGGGCGAGGAGATTGGGACAGAGGGCCTGAAGGCCTTTTATAAAAAGCTCGGGCTTCTCTCCAAACCTGATATTTCTTTGCGTGAGGTTGGTGCGCCGCTTTACCCACGTCCTTGGCGTGATATTAATACGCTAACCGCCAGTTACGGCCATGGTGTTGCTGTTAGTCCAATTCAATTAGTCGCGGCCGTTGCACCTATTGTTAATGGTGGATTGCAGGTCACGCCACGCTTCCTTAAGCCCGAAGGTGAAGAGGAAGTGACTAAAACAACTGCCATGCGTGTTTATGATGAGCAAAATGGCGAAATTATGCGCAGTCTTATGCGCCTTGTGGTGACCGAGGGAACTGCTAAGAAGGCCGATGTGCCGGGCTACGAAGTTGGCGGAAAAACAGGAACAGCCGAAAAGCCAGGTGCGAAGGGCTATGATCGCAAGCGCCTGATTTCGTCTTTCATGGGTGCATTCCCAATGTCGGCGCCTAAATATGCGGTTTTTGTTGCCATTGATGAACCGCAAGGCACAAAAGAATCTTATGGCTATGCAACGGCTGGGTGGACAGCCGCGCCAACTGTGGCGCGCGTTGTTGAACGCATGGTGTCTATCTTGGGTATACCGCCTGTGGGTGTGGCAACAGCAGAAACACAAGAAGATGCAGAAGATATGGGCGCAAAGACGCAACTCATTGCCCAACCTGTGAAAGGACAAGCCTTATGAAGCTTTATGAACTCACAGGAAATATAGACGCGCATAATGTCGAGATAAAAGGCATTACATCCGATAGCCGCGCTGTGGAGCAGGGTTTTATTTTTGCGGCCTTTCAAGGCGTGCAATCTGATGGGCATGATTTTATTGAGGCAGCCATTGAGCAAGGCGCGATTGCTGTTCTCTCGAAGCGTGAGGGGCTAGAAACAGCAAACGGCATCCCTGTTATTCATGTTAAAAATGCACGGCGTTCCTATGGCGAAATAGCCGCCGCCCTCTATGGCGATCAGCCAGAGCGCGTTTATGCAGTAACAGGTACAAGTGGCAAAAGCTCGATTGTGTGGTTCTGTCGTGAATTATGTTTGATGAATGGCATCAAGGCAGGCTCCATTGGCACAATGGGTGTCTTTGGTGATAATTATGCCGAGGAAGGCAGTCTAACAAGCCCTGAGCCTGTGGTTCTGCATAAAGCAATTGCGCGCTTGAAATCAGAAACGCAAATGACAGATTTATTTTTGGAGGCCTCCAGTCATGGGATTGATCAGGAGCGTATTGCAGGTTTAGATATTCATGTTGCAGCCTTTACCAATCTTAGCCACGAACATCTGGATTATCATAAGACGCTGGAAGATTATTTCGCAGCAAAAATGCGCCTTTTCACGGTGTTTCTGGAGCAAGGTGGCGCGGCTGTCATTAATGCCGATATTCCTGAATATGAAACAATTAAGGATTTGTGTTATCAGTCCAACCGCAAAATCCTCTCTTATGGATCGCGTGGCTCTGATGTAACCTTGGTTTCATCAAAATTGCTCGCCGATGGGCAGGATATCGTGCTCTCTATCGGGCAGGGCAAGTACCAAAAGACATTTGAGGTCAAAATTCCACTCATTGGCGCGTTTCAGGTGTCCAATCTCCTGTGCGCCCTGACCATGATTTTGGCAGGTCACCCTGAACTAGACCGTGAAAAGCTAATTGCCTCATTATCAAATATTAAACCCGTGCCAGGACGCCTTGAGCCTATTGCCTACCCCAAGGCCAAGGCTCAGATCTTTATTGATTATGCACACAAACCTGGCGCGCTTGAGGCTGTTTTGAATGCTGTGCGTCCGCACACAACGGGCGAGGTTCATGTCGTCTTTGGCTGTGGTGGCAATCGTGATGCCGAAAAACGTGGGCTTATGGGTGCGATTGCACAAAAGCTCGCTGATCATATCATTGTCACAGACGACAATCCCCGCAACGAAGACCCCGCAACTATCCGCGCTGCCATTCTGGACAGTGCACCTAAAGCAATAGAGATAGGTGATCGCCGTCAGGCTATCGCGCATGCTCTGGCGCATCTTAAACCCGAAGACAGCCTGATTATCGCAGGCAAAGGCCACGAAAGCGGCCAGCTCGCCAACGGGACAACCACCCCTTTTGATGACCGCACGGTAACACGTGAGGAAATCCAAAAACGCTAACCACTTGAAAGTAAATATCACTTAAGTTCTGGAGACTTGATATATGACGACGAAAAATAAGGCACCTGCTTCCACAATTTGGACGCAGGCAGAAGCCACTAAAGCAACGCAAGGAGAGGCGCGTGGGCCAGACTGGTTTGCCACAGGCATATCTATTGATACGCGCACCCTTCAAAAAGGTGACCTGTTTATTGCCATTACAGGGGACTCGATGGATGGTCACGATTTTGCGCTTCAAGCCCTTGAAAAGGGAGCCAGTGCTGTTGTGATTTCAAAGAATGTTGATGGTTTGCCAGATGACGCATCCGTTTTAAAGGTGAGTGATACACAAACAGCGATGGAAGATTTAGCACGTGCTGCGCGGGCACGCTCAGCCGCAGAAGTTATTGCGATTACGGGCAGTGTTGGCAAAACAGGCACAAAAGAAATGCTGGCGGCCGTTTATGGCGCACATGGGCAAACCCATGTTGCACAAAAAAGCTATAACAACCATTGGGGTGTGCCGCTCACACTGTCAGGCATGCATGCGGGCACAGATTATGGCATTTTTGAAATCGGGATGAACCATGCAGGGGAAATTACACCGCTTACAAAAATGGTGCGTCCGCATATCGCCATTATTACAACTGTTGCGCCTGCTCATATCGGTAATTTCTCAAACGGCATTGAAGGAATTGCCGATGCTAAGGCAGAAATCTTCGAGGGACTTGAAGAGGGCGGTATTGCCATTATCAATCGCGATATGGAGATGTTTGACCGTGTGGCGCAAAAGGCCACGTCACTGGGCATTAATCTGATGACCTTTGGGGAACATCCCGAGGCACATATCCGCATGACCGAATGCTTGGTCGCGGCAAATGGCACGCGCGTGAAGGCCACTGTCATGGGCGAAGAGGTTAATTATACCCTTCCGATTGCAGGTAAACATATCGCCATGAATTCTTTGCCCGTGCTGGGTGCAATTAAAATGTCTGGCGGGTCGATGGACAAGGCAACAGAGGCGTTAAAGCGCATGAAAGCACCTGAACGCCGCGGCGCGGTTGAAACGATTGATATGGGCGAGGCTGATAATCCTGTGACCCTTATTGATGAAACTTACAATGCGTCGCCCACCTCAATGAATGCGGCTTTTAAGGTTTTGGCTCTTGTTGATCCTGGGCGTGGCGGACGTCGCATTGCGGTTCTGGGTGATATGCTGGAGTTAGGCAAGGATGGGCCACGATTGCATAAAGAATTGGCACTCCCTTTGAAAGTCGCTAATGTGGATTTGGTTTATACCTGTGGCCCGCTCATGAAAAATTTGCATGATAATTTGCAGGATAATCAAAAAGGTGCGCATACCAAAACCAGTAAGGAATTGGCCGAAATTGTACCCGATGTTCTAACGCCTGGGGATGTCGTCATGGTTAAGGGGTCTAATGGAAGTAAAATGAATGTGGTTGTCGAGGCATTGCGCAATGTCTCTGGCCGTAAAGTGCGGACACAAAAATCACGAGAGGATTAAATCATGCTCTATAATTTATTAAGCCCTTTTGCTGAGGATTTTGCCCTCTTTAATCTCTTTCGCTATCTGACTTTCCGTACGGGGGGCGCGATCATGACGGCGCTTCTCATCTCGCTTGTGATGGGGCCAAGTTTTATTCGTTGGCTTAAGCGTCGCCAAAAGGAAGGGCAGCCTATTCGTAAAGAAGGTCCAGAAACACATTTTGCAAAGGCAGGCACGCCTACAATGGGCGGCTTAATGATTTTGACCTCTATCGTTGCCTCAACTTTACTTTGGGCTGATTTGTCCAATAGCTTTATCATTTTTTCACTTATTGTGATGTGTGGGTTTGGGGCAATCGGATTTGCCGATGATTTTGCAAAACTCACAAGCCGATCTACAGATGGTGTGAGTGCGCGCACACGTATATTGGTTCAAATAGCCATTGTGACAATTGTGACTATTGGTATTAACAAAGCCTTGCCTAGTGAGATCAACTCGCATATTGCCATCCCTTTTTTAAAGGATTTTTACATTGATATTGGATGGTTCTTTGGCGCGTGGGCGCTGCTTGTCATTATCGGGTCTGCCAATGCTGTGAACTTAACAGATGGCTTAGATGGGCTTGCGATTGTACCAATTGCCATTGCGGTTGGGGCCTTTGGCTTAATTAGCTATCTGGTCGGAAATGCCATTTTTGCTGAATATTTACAAATTTCACACGTGCCCGGAACGGGTGAAATGGCCATTATTTGTGGCGCAGTTGTAGGGGCTGCCATGGGTTTTCTTTGGTTTAATGCACCTCCAGCACAGGTTTTTATGGGTGATACAGGTTCGCTTGCGCTTGGGGGATTGCTTGGCACAATTTCAATTATCACAAAACACGAAATCGTTTTGGCTATTATTGGCGGGCTTTTTGTACTTGAGGCGGTGTCTGTGATTGTGCAGGTCGCGTCTTTCAAGTTAACAGGTAAACGTGTTTTTCGCATGGCACCCATTCACCACCATTTTGAGAAGAAGGGTTGGTCTGAGCCAACTGTCGTTATTCGCTTCTGGATTATTGCATTTGTGCTTGCGCTTATTGGCTTGGCAACGTTGAAGTTAAGATAAGAGGTTGAGAAAACATGAATGTCGCGCAGTTTTTTTCACGTACGGATAAATCAGTTATCAGTAACTGGTTTTGGACCGTGGATAAGGGCGCGCTCGTTTCCATTTTCGCTCTGATTGTTTATGGCCTTATTTTGGTGGCGACGGCCTCGCCCTCTGTGGCGTTGCGTATAGGCGTTACTGAAAATCATTTTCTCATTCGCCATATTGTTTTCCTTATCCCGGCCCTGATTATGATGATTGGTGTGTCTATGATCTCGCCACGTAATTTATGGCGTTTGGCAACGGTTATTTATATTGGTGGTATTCTGGCGATGTTGCTTATCCCTTTTGTCGGGATGGAAATTAAGGGTGCAAAGCGTTGGCTACACCTTCTGGGACTGGGGCTTCAACCTAGTGAAATTGTAAAGCCAGCCTTTGCCATTGTGGCCGCTTGGCTCATGGCCATGCAAAAAGAGCGCGAAAATTTCACAGGCGATCTTTATGCAGCAGGGCTTTATGCGGTGTTCGTTGCCTTGTTGTTACTACAGCCTGACTTTGGAATGACAATGGTTGTGACATGTATGTTCGCAACCCAGATTTTCTTGGCGGGTCTTCGTTTCCGCTATTTAGCGATTATGTTTCTGGCAGGGCTGTGTCTCCTCATGTCGGCTTATTACGGATTTGATCACGTGCAAAGCCGTATTGATCGCTTTATGAATCCTGCAGCGGGTGATAATTTTCAGGTGAACAAATCACTTGAGTCTTTCCAAAATGGCGGAATTTTGGGCACTGGACCAGGGCAAGGCTCTGTGAAGATGTATTTACCTGATGCACATGCTGATTTTATCTTCTCTGTCGCAGGTGAAGAGCTTGGCTTTATCTTTACATTTCTACTCGCAGGACTTTTCCTCTTTATCCTATTGCGAGGGTTTAATCACCTGATGGATACAGAGGATATTTTTACCATCATTGCCTGTGGCGGGTTGCTTGCCATGATTGGCTTGCAGGCACTTGTGCATATCTGTTCATCGCTTAACCTTATTCCGACGAAGGGCATGACCTTACCCTTCATCAGTTATGGGGGGACATCACTACTCTCTGTTGGATTTGCGTTCGGGGCTGTGCTATCACTAACACGTCACAAAAAGCGTTCGGGCATTGTCAAAGGCAAGACTCGCAAACGCATAAGGTAAATGGTTTACGGGTTATAATATGAGCGAATCCAATACAAAAGTTCTTCTTTCCAGTGGCGGCACAGGTGGACATGTTTTTCCTGCGATTGCCTTGGCCAATGATTTGAAATCACGGGGCTTCACGGTGCATCTGGCAACAGATAAGCGCGGGCAAGCCTATCTTGAGGGCAAAAACGCAACGGATTTACTCTACACAGTCCTTTCCTCTGGAACGCTTCGTCCCGGTATTAAGGGTAAAATTATAGGCGTGTTCAGCATGATGCGTGGTTATTTGGCGGCACGTAAACTGATTAAGAGTTTTAAACCTGACATTGTTGTTGGCTTTGGAGGATACCCGTCCGTTCCTGCTGTTCTTGCGGCGCAACGTATGGGGCTGAAAACTGTGCTTCATGAACAAAATGCGATCGTAGGCAAGGCAAACCTCTACCTTGCACCCAAGGCCGAGCGTATTGCGCTGTCCTTACCGGGTGGGCAAGGATTGGATGTTGCCGATAAAATGCGCACGGTTGAAACAGGCAATCCCGTGCGTGCCGATATCGCTGCGCTTTATACAAAACCCTATCCCGCACTTAAGATGGATGACACGCTTAACCTGCTTGTCTTTGGCGGGTCACAAGGCGCAAGTGTCTTTAGCGACGTTATCCCGCAAACACTAGAGAGCTTGCCTGAAAATTACCGCAAACGCATTGCCATTACACAACAATGCCGTAATGAGGAAGAAAAGGTCAAAACGCTTCAGCGTTATCAGGAGTTTGGGATTACAGCCTCGTGCGACACATTTTTCAAGGACATGCCAGCGCGCATCGAAAAGGCACATTTGGTGATTGCGCGCTCGGGTGCGTCAACGGTGGCAGAACTTGCCGCTGCTGGGCGTCCAGCTATTTTCGTCCCTTATCCGCATCACGCAGACCAGCAACAAATGCGCAATGCAGAGGCCGTCGCAGAAGAGGGCGGTGCTTGGGTTATGCCTGAAAGTGGGTTTACGCCAGATGCCCTGCAGGCAAGGCTTGAGACATTCCTGCAAAACCCAGAAACGCTTTTCCGTGCGGCAGAGGCAGCGCGTAATGCTGCCAAGCCAGATGCGGCCAGAAAGCTAGGTAATCTGGTCACAGCCCTTGTTTTGGGTTGGAATTAAGAAAAGTTCGCAAGGTATTTATCCCATGAAAAACACTCCCCTAGAGGTTGGCACACTTCATTTCGTTGGCATTGGCGGCATCGGCATGTCGGGCATTGCCGAGATTTTGCAATCTCTCAATTATGAGGTGCAGGGTTCAGACATCAAAGAAAGCGGAAATGTTGAACGTTTGCGCAATAAAAACATCCCTGTTGTTATTGGACATGATGCAGGTAACCTTGTGAATGCTGATGGGGAGAAGGTCAGCGCAATCATCGTGTCATCTGCCATCAAGCAAGATAATCCTGAATTGGTTGAAGCGCGTCGTTTAAAAATTCCCGTTGTCCGTCGTGCGGATATGTTGGCTGAACTGATGCGCTTAAAGACCGCGATTGCCATTGGCGGAACACACGGAAAAACAACAACGACCTCACTTGTGGGCGCCCTTCTTGAGGAGGCGCATTTGGACCCAACTGTTATTAATGGTGGTATTATCCACGCCTATGGCACAAACACGCGCCTTGGACAAAGCGAGTGGATGGTGGCCGAGAGTGATGAAAGCGATGGGTCGTTCACGCGCCTGCCTGCCACGATAGCCGTCATTACCAATATCGACCCTGAACATATGGACCATTATGGCAGTTTTGAAGAGGTTAAGGCTGCCTACCAAAGCTTTGCCGAGAATATCCCCTTTTACGGCTTTGCCGTTTTATGCCTAGACCATCCAGAGGTCCAATCTCTTTTGCCAAAACTGACTGACCGCAAATGCGTGACATATGGATTTTCAGCGCAGGCGAATGTGCGTGGTATTAATGTTGACTTTGACCAGCAAGGTGCAAAATTTGATGTCGAGATTAAAGGACAAGATGGCGAAAAGAGGATGCTGAAGGATATGCGCTTGGGCTTGCCAGGCGAACATAACATTCAAAATGCTTTGGCTGCGATTGCCATTGCCCATGAAATTGGAATTTCCGAGGACACAATTCGCAGTGCGCTTCTTAAATTTAAGGGTGTGCATCGCCGCTTTACATTAAAAGGCGAGGTGCATGGCGTGCGCATTATTGATGACTATGGACATCACCCTATTGAAATTAAGGCCGTATTGAAGGCCGCGCGCCAGACCCTAGCTAATTCACAAGGTCGCGTGATTGCATTGATGCAGCCGCATCGCTATTCACGCCTTAATGACCTGATGGATGATTTCTGCAACAGCTTTAATGATGCAGATACTGTCCTTGTCACGGAAGTCTATGCAGCGGGTGAGGCGCCACTAAAGACAGCCAATTCCGATATTCTGGTCGAAAAAATCAGGGAATGCGGGCATAGTGATGTGACGAAGGTGATTGATTTGGATAATGCTGTTTCGCATATTTCATCAAAGATGAATGAAGGCGATATTGTGATTTGTTTGGGCGCTGGAAACATTACCGAATGGGCGGCGGCCTTACCTGAAAAACTGAAATAAAAAGAAAGCCTTTAACGACCTTATGTTTTCAGAACTCTTTAAAATGGATGAATTACCACCTGTGCGCGGGCGCTACTCGCAAGATGTACCTATAGGAACAAACGGGTGGTTTCGTGCAGGGGGTGGTGCTGATGTTCTGTTTAAACCTGCCGACCAAGAAGATTTGATCGAATTCCTGCGCGCCTGCCCAGGGCATATTCCTGTGACAACATTTGGCGTTCTGTCTAATTCCATTATTCGTGATGGTGGCGTGCCGGGCGTTGTTGTGCGCTTGGGACGCGGCTTTGCAGAAATTGACCAAGAGGGCAAGGATACACTTGTTGCTGGTGCGGCCGCACTTGATTTTAATGTAGCAATTTCTGCCGCGCGGTTTCAGATTGCAGGCCTCGAGTTCCTAAGCGGTATTCCAGGCACAATCGGTGGCGCCTTGCGCATGAATGCGGGCGCTTATGGGACGGAAACCAAGGATGTGTTGCAAGAGGCGTGCTATGTCGACCGCGCAGGACAGCTCGTCCATTGTACGGCAGAGGAGCTGGATATGTCCTATCGCCATTGTGGTGCGCCACAAGACGCCATTTTCCTCTATGCAAAGCTGAAGGGGCATGCGGGCAATACGGAAGAAATTGAAGGGCGCATTGCCGAGATCAAGGCCAAGCGCGAGGAAACCCAGCCTGTGAAGGCCCGTACAGGTGGCTCAACATTTGCAAATCCAAGCGCTGAGGAGCTGGCAGCGGCAGGTTTGCCAGAGGATATGAAGGTCTGGCAGTTGATTGACAACGTTGGCGGTCGCGGTCTCATTGTTGGTGGTGCGCAAATGTCAGAGAAGCATTGTAATTTCATGATTAACACGGGCGAGGCCACAGCGCAGGATTTGGAAGATTTAGGCGAAGAAATCCGCCGACGCGTCTTGCAAGAATTTGGGATAACACTAAGATGGGAAATACGGCGCATAGGCCGCCCGCACAATAACCGCAATGTCTTGTTGCAATAGGATTTAAGGAGAACACTCATGGCAAAGAAAGTCGCACTACTTGTTGGAGGCTGGTCAGCCGAGCGTGAGGTTTCTCTGAATAAAGGCAAGGCCGTTGAAAAAGCGCTCATTGAGGGTGGTTATGATGTCACCACCATTGATGTGACCAAAGATTTGAATAAGCTTATTGAGGCGCTAACCCCTAAACCTGATGCGGTTTTTAACAATCTTTACGGCACAGGGGGCGAGGATGGCACAATTCAGGCTGTTCTGGATATGCTTGAAATTCCTTACACACACTCACCGATGCGCGCCTCTGCCATTGCGATGGACAAGCCTTTGACCAAGGCGTTGGCTGGAACAGTTGGCATTCCATCAGCTTACGGCGTTCTTTCCACGAAGGAGGAAGTGCTTAAAGGTCATGTGATGGAGCCGCCTTATGTTGTGAAACCACCGCGTGAAGGGTCAAGTGTTGGTATTCGTCTTATCATGGAAAACGATAATCAAAAGGCGCTGGATGAGGAAAGCTGGACATTTGGAGACGAGGTGTTGGTTGAAAAATACGTGTCTGGACGTGAACTAACCGTTGCGATTTTAGATGGCAAAGCACAGGCTGTAACCGAGATTATTGCCAAGACAAAGTTTTTTGATTACGAGGCAAAGTACGAAGATCAGACAACAGAATATATAATGCCCGCAAAAATTCCTGAAACAACGACCAATTTAGCCTTGGAATATGCCGAGCGTCTGTATACTCTATTAGGGTGCAAAGGGTTAGCCCGTTGTGACTTCAGATATGATGAATCACAGGGTGAAAAAGCATTGTTTCTTCTTGAAATAAACACACAGCCCGGTTGCACACCTGAATCTATTGGCCCTTCTCAGGTCATCTATAACGGAACATCTTTTGTCGCACTTTGTGCGCATCTTATTGAAACGGCGTCATGTCAAAGAAACGAAGTAAAATTGTCACAAAAAGACGAAAATCGTCTTTCAGCCTAGCGCCCCTTCTGAAAAAGGGCGTGCTTGCCCTTGCCGTTATTGGCTTTCTGCTCTGGGCGGGGGTATCTCTTAGGGTGACAGGTACAATAGATCGCACGCAAAAGGCCATCACGCATAGCTGGGTTAGCGCAACAGCTGATATGGGCTTTGTTGTCAAAAATATTTATGTCGAAGGGCGTTACTTTCTTGACCGCGCGGATTTAGCGGCGGTCACTACAATCAAGAAAAATGATCCGCTTTTGGGTGTTAACCCAGAGGGCTTGGGCGAAAAAATCAGTGCGCTTAACTGGGTCAAATCAGTGAAGGTCAGCAGACAACTTCCTGATAGTGTCAAAATCGAAATTACAGAACGTGTGCCTATGGCGCTTCTGCGCAATGCGGATAAATCGCTTTCACTTGTTGATTGGGATGGCCATGTGATTACTTACTCTCCTGATGCGCGTTTTGCCAATTTGATTATTGTAACAGGCAAAGGGGCTGCCGAGGCTTTGCCAGATTTCTTACCTATTTTGGCGGCCGAGGAAGGGCTCTTTAAAGAAATTGCCTCTGTTCAATATGTAGGTGAACGCCGCTGGAATTTGTTCACACAAAATAATATGCGTATCCAGTTGCCAGAAGATGAAATTGGTTTTGCGCTTGCGCGTGTTGCCAGAGAAAATGAAACTGATGATTTACTGGCGCAAGCCCTCAGCGATATTGATGCGCGTTATCCAGACCGCCTGATTGTACAGGCCAAGGAAGGCGCTGAACCAAAACTAATTAAAACCGGACATCACCGCAAATGAGTAATTCTGTATTTCCTAAAGACTCCGTCTTTGCCGCCCTTGACGTGGGCTCAACAAAAATTGCCTGTATTATTGCACGCACCATAGATGATAAGGGCGGGCTTGAGATTGTAGGTGTGGGGCATCAGAAATCAAAAGGCATAAAAAACGGCGTTGTTGTTGATATTGCCCAGGCCGAGGAAGCTATTCGTCAGACGGTGCACACGGCCGAAACCATGGCGCAAAAGGCAATCAAGGGCTTTCCGTTGCGTGATATGGTGTTGTCCGTTCCCGCCTTTTACAGCGACAGTCACGCCGTTGATGTTGATATCCAGATTTTGGGCCAAAAGGTGACAGAACACGACATTAAACGTGCCCTTTCCCGTGCCCAGTCCAAGGCCACATCCGAGGCGCGCGAGTTGATCCACACAATCCCCGTGGGTTATACCCTTGATGGGAAGCCCGGTATTCAGGACCCTTTGGGCATGACAGGGCACCGTTTAGGTGTTGATATTCACTTACTTGATGGTGACCTTTCAGCCCTGAAAAATCTGGCCAATTGTGTCGAGCGTTCGCATCTGGATATTGTGGCGCTTTGTAATGCTCCTTATGCCGCTGCACTGTCCACACTCGTAGAGGATGAAATGGAGCTGGGTTGCACGCTCATTGATATTGGCGGGGGCAGTACATCCTTTGCCGTTGTTCAGCAAAACCGCCTGTTATATGCGGGCGGGATTCCTGTTGGCGGGCAGAATGTGACGTCTGACATTGCGCAAGGCATGACGACTTCGCTGGCCGATGCCGAGCGTATCAAGACACTCTATGGCTCCACCATGGCCTCCTCTCAAGATGAAAATGAATTTATCAATGTGCCACCACTTGGTGAGGGTGGGTTTCCAGAGGAAAACCACGTGCCGCGCTCGCTTCTTGTCAGCATTATTCAGGCGCGCATGGAGGAGATCTTCGAAATGGTGCAACAGGCGCTCAGTGATTCAGGGGTGGCTAATAATGTAGGCCGCCGCCTTGTGTTGACAGGTGGGGGAAGCATGCTCCCAGGTGTGGCAGAGCTTGCGCAAAAAATCATGAATAAGCAGGTGCGCCTTGGCCAGCCTGTCAAATTTACAGGATTGCCCGATTCAACATCAGGGGCGCCGTTTTCTGTACTGACGGGCTTGTTACATTATGCGACCAAGCGGGCTGATGAAATGCCCCACGAGATTGAGCTCTCAGGGGAGAGCGGGTCATTGTGGGAGCGCCTTCAGGGGTGGTTTAAAGAAAATTGGTAAATTTTTGGATAACTTTATCCACTTATCCACATTTTATGATGGAACGCCTCTTTTCAGAACAGTCGTCCTCTGCAAAACTAAATTCATGAATCGTATGAGTCGTTTAGGCGAACTTGTTAGGTTAAAGGTTCTGATATTTCTTAATTGTGGAAGCGAAGTTATATTAGAAAACCTGTCTATTACTTGAGATAGAGGCTTTTCAAAAGGCTGGCGCTCCCATACGATAAATATATTGATTCGTTTCACTCTCTCTTCTTCCAGGAGATAACCTTTATGATAAATGTGCGTATGCAACCTACAGAAAACAGAAAATTCTCCCCTAAAATTGCAGTAGCTGCTGTCGGCGGTGCCGGTGGAAATGCTGTGGATAACATGATACATGCTGGCATGCAGGGCGTTGATTTCATCGTCTGCAATACTGATGCACAGGCGCTTGATGCTTCGCTTGCTGATACACGTATTCAACTTGGCAGTGATGTCACGAAAGGCCTTGGCGCTGGTGCAAGACCAGATGTCGGTCGTATGGCGGCTGAGGAGTCACTGGAAGAGGTTCTCGCACACCTTGAAAATGCCAATATGGTTTTTGTCACCGCTGGTATGGGCGGTGGTACAGGAACAGGGGCAGCCCCTGTGATTGCACGTGCGTGCCGCGAGCGTGATATTCTAACTGTTGGTGTTGTGACAAAGCCGTTCCATTTTGAAGGTACTATGCGCATGAAGGCCGCAGAAGAAGGTATTCGCGAGCTTCAAGAATATGTCGACACGCTGATTGTCATTCCAAACCAGAATTTGTTCCGTATTGCTAATGAGAAAACAACATTTGCTGAAGCCTTTAAAATGGCTGACAGCGTGTTGCAATCAGGTGTACGCGGAGTTACTGACCTTATCGTTAATCCAGGACTTATTAACCTCGACTTTGCCGATATCCGTTCCATTATGTTGGAAATGGGTAAGGCTGTTATGGGAACGGGCGAGGCCACAGGCGACAAGCGTGCGATTGAAGCCGCCGAAAAAGCCATTTCTAATCCGCTTCTTGATGACATGTCTATGAAAGGTGCCAAGGGCGTTATCATTAACGTCACAGGTGGCGAGGACATGACGCTCTTTGAAGCAGATGAAGCCTGTAATCGTATCCGTGATGAGGTTGATCCTGATGCCAATATCATCTTTGGAACATCTTTCGATGCCAACATGGAAGGCGTTATGCGCGTGTCTGTTGTGGCAACAGGGATTGATAAAGAAGTTGCGCGCAAAACATATTCAGGCACAAATCCATCTGTTCTTAACCGTGCCAAGCCACGCACAACTGCGACACAACAGCCTGTACGTCAGCAAGTCACAGCAGCATCTGGTTACGCCCCTGGTTTGACACAAACTCAGGTTGTTTCTGGTATGCAACCAGTACAAAAGCCTGTTGAAGAGGTGCAAGAAAGCGTTACTGAAACACCTTCTGACTTGTTTGAGGCGCAAGCATCACAAGTTGAGCAGGAATACGCACCACAGCAAACACCAGACCAGCCATATGTCCAGCAGCAGCCAGAACAAGAAGTTGTTCAGGCAACGGGCACAACAGGCTCTCTACGTGGGTCAACATATGGTGAGTCCTTTATTCCACCTGCACCTGCAACATCTGCTAACTTTGCACAAACATCTGATGCAGGTCAAAGCTATGCAAGCCTGAGTGCCGCACCCCAAGGTGGACAGACAGGCACACAAACAGAGGCTACAGCACAGACAGAAAAAGCCGCGACTTCATTGAATTTGCGCCCACCAGTTCCTGGTGCAAGCAAACCTGTGAAGAAGCAATCGCAAAGTTTATTCGAGCGTATTACAAGTGGCTTCAAGCATGATGACGAGGATGATTTTGGTACACAAAATCGTATTTCAGCTGAAACAACAGAGGTCTCTGATACAGCCGCCCAAGGCAAACTCAATATCGAGAGCGCGTCAAAGCCGGCATCTTCAGTTGAAGATGAGTTGGATATTCCAGCATTTTTGAGACGTCAGACAAACTAATTCACGTCACACAAATATATCTAAAAAGCCTTTAGCCAAACGGTTAAGGGCTTTTTTTGTGGAACTATTGAAACAAATATGTTTTAACGTAATGTCAAAAAAACAGTTTTGGGAAAATGTTTTAACCATGTCATTACTTGAGTTACTTGATGAGAATGAGCGTGAATTGCCGCGTCATGATGCTTTTTTCAGGATTGTGGAGAAGCTGAATGCGCTTAATTCAGATGAAGCGCCTTTTTTCGAAGTCATTCAGCAAGGAACACGTTTTGGCAATAATTGCATGCTAGTGATTAAAAATGATGCCTCTGTGCATGCCGCGTTTAATGCGTCCTCAAAGCGTCCAGATGTTGCCTTTGCAGGTATTCGCGGTTGGATGCGTCTCAAAGCCAATATCGTCAATGATGGTTGGACAAATATTTCTCAAGATTTTGGACCTTACCCATGCTTTTTGAATGCACAGGGTGAAGTTTTGGAAAAGCCTGAATTTCTTATTGCTGTGACAGAAGAAAGTTCTATCGGTTATCAGGGTGAAGGTGAAAATGGTTCTCGCCTGAGTGTAGAGAATACAGAGCTTGTTTTTCTTGAAAAATTTGTAAGACAATTTGCGGCTGACCATCCTGTAATTCAGGATATTCTTGATGTCTCCGAAGATGATTTGGCTGTAAGTAAGGCTGCTTCAAGCAAGACAGTGCTCAAACTTGTGCCAGAGAAGGCAGAAGAGACCTCAGGCAACCAGCCTGGACTTGGCAAACTCGCGCTTTGATATCCAGCCACCGCCAATCACACGATTACCGTCATAAATAACCGCGGCTTGTCCAGGGGCAATTCCATATTGGGGTGTGTCCAGAACAAGGCGCGCGTACCCATCCTCTGAAATAAGTGTGGCAGATGTAGGTTGCATGACAGAGCGTAATTTAACCTGAACCTGACGTGACCCATTATTCAAATTGATAAGCCAGTTTGTGTCCTCAAGGGGAATGGTATCTTGTGCTAAATCTTCCTTGGCGCCGACAATCACTTGATTGGCCTCGGGATCTATACGCACCACGTAGAACGGGCTGTTATCTTCATTCACGCCGCCGCCAATGCCTAGGCCCTTCCGCTGTCCAATTGTGTAATGAATAACGCCTTTATGCTGTCCGATGACGTTGCCATCCAAATCAACAATATCGCCATGTTGCTCAGCCTCTGGCTTAATCTTTTTCACAACAGAGGCGTAATCACCATTAGGCACAAAACAGATATCTTGTGAGTCTGGCTTGTTGGCGTTGACCAGTCCAAAGCGCTCGGCATGTTGACGCGTTACATCCTTTGTCCATCCGCCAAGGGGAAAGCGCAAGAAATCAAGTTGCTCCTGTGTGGTCGCAAAAAGGAAATAGCTTTGATCTTTTGTATGGTCTACGGCGCGATGTAATTCGGCCTGACCTGTTTCAGGATTTTCAATACGCTGAATATAGTGACCTGTGGCCATGCAATCGGCGCCTAAATCACGGGCAACCTTGAACAAATCACGGAATTTGACGGTCTGGTTGCAGCGCACGCACGGAATGGGTGTGTAGCCCTCCATATAGCTGTCGACAAAATCATTTATCACGCTGTCTTTAAAATTATCTTCGTAATCCAGCACATAATGGGGAAATCCTAGCTCGTCTGCGATCTTTTTGGCATCATAGATGTCTTGTCCCGCACAACACGCGCCCTTGCGCTCTACAGCCTGCCCATAATCATAAAGCTGTAGCGTCACACCAATGACATCATAGCCTTCTTCATGCAGAAGGGCTGCGGTCACCGAGCTGTCCACGCCGCCCGACATGGCAACGACCACGCGCGTGTCTTCTGGTTTTTTGTTTATGCCTAGACTGTTCATGCGCGAGAACATATAGTGTTAGTTCAAAAAAAGCAACAAAATGGACATAACACATGACAACTGATTCAAAACGCAAAACCCTCTCTTATTTCAGTGGCGCAAAGCAAGGTCTAGACCCTATCTATCATGAAACAGCACGCGAGCTTGGCTACTGGGTTGGAACGCATGATGTCCATGTTAAATATGGTGGTTCTGCCAATGGTTTGATGGGCGCTTTTGCACGCGGACTTATTGCGGCAGCCAAAAAAACAGAAAGTGGTGCAACGATAGAGGGTATTCTGCCGCGTAAGTATGAGCGTGTTAATCAACCGCAATCCTTGGAAATGAAATATACGCTGACTGATACACTGACTGAGCGTAAGCACTTGCTCCTCCATGATGTGGATGCGTTTTTAGTACTGCCAGGGGGCACGGGCACGTTGGATGAAATTTATGAATGTGTTGAGCAGGATTATTTGCCCATGGACCGTGATCCAACATTGGAAACTTATGGAATTCGCCCCATCTTTGTAGCTAATCTCAATGGCTATTACGAGCACACCAAAAAACAGCTTAGACACATGATTGATAGCGGGTTTATCAGCGAAGGAAAGCTCGCCACGCTTAATTTCTATGATGATATGAAGACATATAAAGCTGAACTGGAAAAGCTTTTAAAGGCGAACTAAGCGCTAAATTTAAACTTGCCAATCAACAGGCGTGCCGGGAAGGGCGACTTTCAGGCCGTCTTTATCCTCATCCATAATAATCTGGCATCCCAGACGCGATGATTTTTTGAGATCAAAAGCGAGATCAAGCATGTCTTCTTCCTCTTCGGAAATCTCGCCTTCCTCGGGTAATGTTTTATCCCACCATTCAGGGGCGACATAGACATGGCACGTGGCGCATGCAAGTGAGCCACCACATGCGCCTTCAATGGCTTCGATATCGTTTTGCACGGCTACTTCCATAACAGACAGGCCAATGGGTGCATCAATCTCTTTTTCACTGCCGTCAGGCATCAAGAAGGTCAATTTTGGCATGATTATTTATCCATTCTCTTTAAGCATGTGTTCCACTTATCAAGGAACTGGTCAATTTCGGCCTCTTTGGTATTCCATCCCATAGAGATACGCAACCCTGTTTTGGCCAATTCCTCGGGAACGCCCATTGATAAAAGGACACGTGATGGCTTAACTGCACCACTTGAACAGGCCGCACCACTTGAAATGGCTACATTCTCAAGGTCAAGATTCATGAGAAATACGGCTGAATCTATGCCTTCTACTGTACAAGATGTTGTGTTGGCTACACGTGGGGCGTCTTCCCCGTAAATACGCACGCGATTGGATGATTGGCGCAAACCATTTTCCAGTTTTTCGCGGAGTGTTTCAAGCGCTTGAAAATCATCCATTTGTTCAACGGCCAAACGCGCCGCCTCGCCAAAGCCCGCAATGCCTGCGACATTCTCAGTACCTGCACGACAACGGCGCTCTTGTCCGCCCCCATGCATAAACTTCGGCGGGTTAACGCCCTGACGTGTAATGAGTGCCCCGACACCCTGGGGGCCGCCAAGCTTGTGCGCGGATAGGCTCATAAAATCAACGTCCAAATCCTTGAAAGACAGGGGAAAGCGTCCTGCGGCCTGCACCGCATCTGTATGAAAAATCCCGTCATATTTATGAACCAGAGCACAAATCTCTTCTGTAGGCTGAATAACGCCTGTCTCATTATTAACCATCATAATGGAGACAAGTGCTTTCTTGTTTTCCTTAAGCAATTCCTCAAGCGCTTTAAGATCAATAAGTCCACTTTGCTTTACAGGAATGGTTATTGCATCCTCGCGTCCACAAAAATAAACAGATGGATGTTCTGTGGCGGCAACAAGGAGTGGGCGGTCGGCATAGCCACGCAGAACTGTGTTATTGGACTCTGTTGCGCCGCTAGTGAAAATAACTTGCTTGGGTGCGCATCCTACAAGTGTGGCCACATGTTCGCGTGCGCCTTCAACATGTTTGCGCGCAGCTCGACCTGCTCCATGAATGGAGGAGGCGTTCCCGTGACATGACATGACCTCGTGGGATATTTTCACCACTTCGGGACGAATTGGGCATGTCGCATTATAATCAAAATACAGCATTTTTATTTAATTATGAAAAGTAATATCATCTTTCTCTTATCTAAAAAATAGGTTTTATCCTATTGAATGTCCACATCTTTTTGTGGGTGATTAAAAAAAAGAATAGACAAATCGATTCGCTATCGTTTATAAGGAAGCACCTTATCCAAGGATATGGGAAATGATCCGAATAAGTGAAATATAACAAACTCTTATTCAAGTAACATAGTATTACGGGGACTCAATGCCAGATATCATTATAAACGGCCCGGCTGGTCGCATCGAAGCCAAATACGCTCACTCTAAACTGCCTAACGCGCCTCTTGCGATTGTTTTTCACCCTGACCCACTCAAGGGCGGAACAATGAATAACAAGGTCACTTACACTTTATTCCAAAATTTTGTTGATCGTGGATTTTCAGTCTGCCGTTTTAACTTTCGCGGTGTCGGAAAAAGCCAAGGCGTCTTTGACAAGGGCGAGGGCGAACTAACGGATGCCGCTGCTGTTCTTGACTGGATGCAGGCGATTAACCCTAAAGCACCTTATGTTTGGACAGGCGGCTTTTCTTTTGGGTCATGGATTTCAATGCAGCTTTTGATGCGTCGTCCTGAAATTAAGGGTTATATTTCAGTTGGTTTGCCAGCAAGTGAATATGACTTTACATTCCTTGCGCCTTGCCCGCAATCAGGCCTGATTTTGCATGGCACACGCGACAATATCGCACTGAAAGAAGATGTTGATGATGTTGTTGACCGTCTCAATACCCAAAAAGGGATTGTCACAGATTACCGTATGGTTGAAGGTGCAAACCACTTCTTCACCAATCACTGTGATATGGTCACAATGCATATGCATGACCATATGAATGCTGCGGGTGCAGGCCGTATGGTTAACATAAATAACTTGCTCGAAACAGCCTAAATATGATAAAGAAGTGCAGCTTTTTCATAAGAGAAAGCTGAACTTATTTGATTTCAATGCGTTAGGATAACCATGACGCATGAAGAGAGGACAAAACCGATGCAAGATAAGCTATCAGATATTATTGATTTGGTCTGGGATATTGCCGATCTTGCAATTGATTACGGACACCACTCTTCAATTGAGCCTGCCAACCCCACACAACATATTATGCAGGTTTGCGGGCTTGTTTGTGTATTTGAAGGCGAAAATGTGAAACGCCTTCTTACAAAGGATATGGATTTGCATTTCACTTGGTCGCATCTGGCCACAGCCAATGACAATGCTGATGACGCAATTGATGCGATGAGCGGTCTACACATCAATGAAATATTTCCAGCCTCTGCCACCTTTGTGAAGGGTGACATGGACAATCTTAAAAAATGGCACAGCGACTTAAGCGTTCTTCGTGGCGCACTGGTTGCTTAATTTTAAGCCGCTTTTTTTTCTTAAATTTGTAAGAACTTCGTGAACCTCGTCTACATGGCCTTTAACTTTGACGTTTGGCCAGATATGAGCAATTTTGCCGTCTTCATCAATCAGGAATGTTGCACGTTGGATTCCCATATATTTTTTGCCATACATGCTTTTTTCAACCCATGTGCCATATTTTTCGCAAATTGAGCCGTCCTCATCAGAGACAAGTGTGAAATTTAATCCGTATTTGGTTTTAAACTTGTCATGCTTGGCTACACTATCCTTTGAAACACCAACAATCTGGGCGTCCAATTTCTTGAAAGACGCAAGCATATCATTAAATCCGCACGCTTCTTTTGTGCAACCGGGCGTGTCATCTTTGGGATAGAAGTACAAAATAACGGCTTGCCCTTTTTGCTCGAAAAGCGTGAACGTGCCTTCGCCATCGGTTTGGGCTGTAAAATCAGGGGCCTTTTGGCCTATGTTCAATTCTGTCATATCTCTTCTCCGTAACTTAAAATGATATAGATTGTGTTTATCCTGCTGTTTCTTAAGAATTAGGCGTGCAACTTCGCCACGCCTTCTTTAAGCTAGAGCAACAGTAAAAAAATGCAAATAACAAACCGAGTATCATTTATTCATGGCGCGTCTCAGCAAAGAAAATCTTAAGAAAAGTGGGCACATCGCCGCTGAAATCACTCTTGTTATTGCAATTTTATGTGTGGTGGCCTTGGCAACATTTGGGTATCGCCTGAAGCAAGGGCCATTGGATATCGGGTTTGCTGCCCCTTTTATACAGGCGTCACTTTCGGATGAGGCGCGTGGTGTTGCAACTGAATTTGACTCTGTCGCTTTGCATTGGCCTGTTTTTAAGGGACCTGTCTTACTTGTTTTCGAGGATATGCACGTCAAACAGGATGATAAAACACTTTTGAATATGAACCGCGCCGCTGTTTCTTTGAGCTATCGGGCGCTTCTTATTGGGCAGGTAAAGCCAAAGGCTATTATTTTGGATTCACCTCTTTTGCGCATTGTGCGCACAAAAGAAAACAGTTATGAAATCACTCGTCAAACCTCACCCGCAGAGGAGGATGATCGCGCGAATATTGCGGTCTCTGATATTATTCAATCGTCACTTTCCATGCGTAACGGGGAACGAGCAGATGACCCTCTTTACGGCTTAAGCGCAATAGACATTAATAACGCACATATTTTTGTCGAGGATCATGTGCAGCGGCAAACATGGCAAATTCCCGACGCTAATTTCCGCTTATTGCGTGAGCCGGGTGTCATTGACACTGATTTGGCCTTTCAATTCAGTGAAAGTGACCCAGTTACACGTTTTAATGCTGTTCTTAAAAAAGGAGAGGGGCAAAATGTTGCGCTGGATACAAGCTTCACATCGCTTAACCCTTCGACACTGGCTGAAATATTTGGATTAAAAACAGTCAAGCATAATGCGCTTCTCGTTGATGGTTCTCTTAAGAGCATTTTGGATGAGAACCTCTCCTTGCAACGCCTTGAACTCAGTGCAAATGCACAAGATGGCGCTATCTCCTTGCAGAACATTCCCTTCACGTTGAGCGCCTTTTCAATGGACTTCCTGCTTGATAAGCCAGAAAAAGTCTTTGCCTTGAAAAATCTTCAGGCTAAGGCTGGGGAACTAACATTGAACGCTTCTGGTGAAGGGCGTATTGAAAGTAATAAGGTCTATTTTCCGCTGAAAGCCACAATTCAGGACGTGCCCATTGATGCACTTGACCCTGTCTGGCCAGAAAATCCCAACAGTGATACCTCCGCACGTGAATGGCTGGTTGAGAAGATGTCCGTTGGCACGTTGCAATCACTTGAGGCAAGCTTGCCTTTTGACATTATCTTGCCTGCAGATGTTGCCAACCCTGAATTTGCAGTGACACGTTGGGATGTGGAGGTCGATGACCCAACACTTGATTTTGCCTTCAGTGATGTAACCGTTGATTATCGTTCGCCTCTCATGCCTGCTGAGAATATGAGCGCCACAGGTACATATAAAGACGGGGTCATTGATATTGCCGTGTCAAAGGCCACGATTGGCGGCCTTGCCGTGGATAAGGGGTCGGTTATTTTGCGTGACCTTGAGGTTGAGAACGGGGGCGAAGCCGATATTGATATTCATGCCACAGGGAACTTATCTTCTGCCCTTGATTATATTGACAGAGAGCCAATTGATTTAAAGAAGGGCTTAAGTTTTGATGCCGATAAGGCCACGGGGCAAATTGATTTGAATGTGGCCGTTGACTTTCCAACTATTAAAGATCTGAAGACAGAGCAGGTGCAAGTGAAAGTCGATGCCACATTAAATGATGTCTCACTACCACGTGCGGTGAAGGATTTAACACTTTCAGGTGGCCCTTATACGCTTAAGGCCGCTGATGGAAAGATTGAGCTGAATGGCTCAGGTTTTATTAGCCAGACGCCGCTTGAATTGACATTAGAGGAATATATCGAGCCAAAAGGCGCACCTTTCATGCAACGTGTACGAGCTAAGCTTGTCGCCGACTATGACTTGCGTGAGAAATTCGGAGTGACTTTGGATGATTATATCGGCGGTAATCTACCCCTTGATATTATTTATGAAAGCCAGGCTGATCGCAGTGCCGTTATTAACGCCAAGGCCAATTTAACGCCTGTTGAATTCCGTATTGACCCCCTTGATTATAAGAAGGATGTGGCGCAAGCGGGCGCGGCAACTGCCAAAATCTTGCTCAAAGGTGATGATATTCTTGAGGTCCAAAACCTGAATATCGACCTGCCAAACGGCAATATTAAAAATGGTCGCTTGGGCTTTGGACAGGTTGCTGGTGTAACCGATGTGACCAAAGGCACGTTTGAGGCGGTGACCCTGCCAGAAAACAGCTTCACACTTGATTTTGTGCGTAATGAAAATCAAGCCTTTGTGTTTACAGTGAATGGTGCCCGTCTGGACGCGCGTCCTTTCCTTGATAATGATAGAGAGGACCGGGAAATTCAGGTCTCTGATGAAAAGCAGAGTGAGCCACCTGTGGTTGCCTCTGGCGAGGTGAGATATATGCGCCTATCGGACGAGGGGGGTATTGAAAATGCAACTTTTTACGCTGATATCGAACGCAATGGCGTTGTTGACAGGCTAGAGGTTGACGCAACTGTTGGAAACCAACCCATGGCCTTGCGCTACAGAACAGAGCCTGACACAGGGAAAATGCGCTTTCAGTTGGATTCTCTTAATGCGGGCGCAATGCTGCGCGCGCTTGGGTTATTTGAAACAATGCAGGGGGGACGCCTTTATATTGATGCCGATGCGATTGCAGGCGGCCATCCCAATGATATGGCAGGCACAATTCAAATAGAGAATTTCACTGTTGTGGATGCGCCAGTATTGGCGAAGCTCATCAACGCCCTTTCAATTGAGGGGTTACAGGAACTGGTTCAAAATCAGGGAATGAGTTTTACGCGTCTTGTCTCGCAATTTACCTATCAAAAGACACCAGAGGGCACAATGGTGACATTCAAGGATGGCGCCACATCAGGGACAGAGGTCGGTCTCACTTTTGAAGGGCAGGTTAATTTAACGGCCGGCATGATGGATATCAGCGGAACCATCGTGCCGCTCTCAACCATCAATTCCTTTATTGGAAAGATTCCCCTCGTTGGACAAATTCTAACAGGTGGGGACGCGCTTTTTGCGGCAACGTACAAGATGGAAGGCCCGAGCAAGGAAGCGGCAGTTAAAATTAACCCGCTCTCTGTGCTTGCTCCTGGTATTATCAGAAAAGTCCTCTTTGAAGGCTTCGACCCCGCCGAAAAATTTGAAAATAATCTTTCAGGCGTAAATAAAAACTAAGCAGCCTTGATGAGGGCGTGGCGTTTTTTGCCTGCAGACACCTTGATATAGCCATCTTCTGTCATATCCGCCATTGTGAGCGCGCGTGCCTCATCCTGCACAGATGTGTCATTAATGCGTGCACCACCCCCTTGGATAAGGCGACGCGCCTCCCCATTTGAACTGGCAAAGCCAACGGCCTTGAGCGCGTCGATAAAGCCAAGACCTGCCTCTAGGTCATTGGCGGGCACATCAATAGAGGGCAGATCATCACCCACTGTACCCTGTTCAAAGGTCTTTGTGGCGGTATCCTCGGCATCCTTGGCCGCGGCCTCCCCATGGCAGATTTTTGTGGCTTCAAAGGCCAAAACCTTTTTCGCGTCATTAATCTCTGCACCCTGCAGGGCTTCGAGCTTCTCAATCTCATCTATAGGCAAAATGGTAAAGCGGCGTAAAAGCGTACCGACCATCGCATCATCGACATTGCGCCAATATTGGTAATAATCATAGGGGCTTAGCATTTCGGCATTCAGCCATACTGCGCCATTCACCGTTTTACCCATTTTCTTGCCATCTGGTGTGGTCAAGAGTGGTGCCGTTAATGCAAAAAGTTGGACACGGTCGGCCTTATGTCCCAAATCAACACCGTTAATGATATTGCCCCACTGGTCAGACCCACCCATTTGCAGGACTGTGCCCTCACGACGGTAAAGCTCAAGGAAGTCATATCCTTGCATCACCATATAGTTAAATTCGAGCAGAGAAAGCGGGCTTTCGCGCTCAAGGCGTTGTTTCACGCTGTCAAAGGACAGCATACGATTGACCGTAAAATAGCGCCCGTAATCGCGCAGGAAGGAAAGATAAGAGAGATTATCTAGCCAGTCATTGTTATTAACCATTTTGGCGTCAGTTTCCCCATCACCATATGTCAGGAACTGCTTAAAACACGTCGCCTGAATATTTTTGATATTTTCCTCAATGGTAGCATCATCCAGAAGCGAGCGTTGCTCGTCCTTGAAAGAGGGGTCGCCAATCTTGCTTGTGCCGCCACCCATAAGGGTTATGGGCTTGTGACCACTTTGCTGAAACCAGTAAAGCATCATAATGCCTGTCAAATTTCCGATATGCAGGGATTTGGCCGTGGCATCAAAGCCGATATAGGCTGATTGCACACCCTCACATAATTTCTTGTCTAGGGCGTCCATATCGCTACACTGGTTGATGAACCCGCGTTGCTCCATTATATTCAAAAATTCGGATTTGTACTGACTCATAAGGTGAAACTATAAGCATGGATGCTAGGAAAGTCTATACGGTTATTGGCCTGATGTCAGGGACATCTGTGGATGGGGTGGATGCCGCGCTTATCCAAACGGACGGGCATGGCTACGTCAAACGCATAGGCTTTCTGGACATGGGATATGCGCCTGATTTGCGCAAGCGGATTAAGACACAATTTGGCAAGCGCCAGAGTGATACAGAAATGTCAGCTGTCGCTGATGAGCTGACTCTTGAGCATGCCAAGATTATTAAGCGTTTGCTTGAAAAGCACCCGAACTTGAAAATTGATCTTATTGGCTTTCACGGGCAATCGGTCAGCCATGATCCAGATAATGGCTTCACGTTGCAAATTGGGAATGGACAGTTACTGGCCGATGAAACGGGAATTCCTGTCATTGATGATTTTCGCTGGAATGATGTCAAAAATGGCGGGCAGGGAGCTCCCTTAATTCCCCTTTACCATCGTGCGCTTGTGCGCAGTGCGAATGTACCGCTACCGTGCGCAGTGCTTAATATCGGCGGTGTAGCGAATGTGACCTATATTGGCGAGGGTGAAGACGATATTTTAGCCTTTGATACGGGCCCGGGCAATGCGCTGGTAGATGATTTTGTATTGGAGCGTACAGGATCGCCCTACGACCATAATGGGCGATTGGCCGCTGAAGGTGTTGAAAATAAAGACATTGTCATGGGTTTTTTAAGAAACCCCTACTTTGCGCAAAGGCCGCCCAAATCGCTCGACCGCGATCCGTGGAATCAAGCCAGTAGTCTCATGTCGAATGAGGATGGTGCGGCAACATTGCTTGCCTGTACACGGGAATCCATTGTGATGGCCATTGACCATCTGCCAAAAACGCCCAAGGCATGGTATGTGTGTGGCGGTGGACGTCATAATACTACTCTGATGAAGGGGTTGCGCGAACGTTTACAGGTTCCTGTTGAGCCAGTTGATACGCTTGGATGGAACGGGGACGCGCTGGAGGCGGAGGGCTTTGGCTATCTTGCGGTGCGCTCTGACCTTGGATTACCGCTCAGCCTGCCGACCACGACGGGCGTTAAAGCACCTACAACAGGGGGCGTGCGCCACGACCCTGCACAGGAAAAAGGGCGTAACGCCTCATGATGAAACAGGCCAATCCAGACACAATCGCACAGGCAGCAAACCTGATAAGGCAAGGCGCGTTAGTGGCCTTTCCAACTGAAACGGTTTATGGGCTTGGAGCGGATGCAACAAATGGTGCGGCGGTTGCCAAGATTTTTGCAGCCAAGGGAAGGCCGTCTTTCAATCCTTTGATTGTGCACGTCAGCGATGCAACACAGGCCGAACAACTTGTGCAGATTGACAAACGCGCGCGCGAGGTCATGGCGCATTTTTGGCCTGGGCCTTTAACCCTTATTTTGCCATTAAAAGATGGCGCGCCTGTCTCTGATTTATGCCATCCAGATTTGGATACTCTAGCTGTCCGTTGCCCACAACATGCCGTTGCGCGTGCGTTGTTGCATGATGCAGGCGTGCCCATCGCCGCCCCCAGTGCCAATCGCTCAGGCCATATCAGCCCCACAGCCCCCCAACATGTGCAAAAATCACTTGGTGAGGTCGTACCCATGATTTTAGCTGATGGGGCGTGCGAAACAGGTCTTGAATCAACGGTACTTGATTTGAGTGGGGAAACTCCCGAAATCCTGCGTGCGGGTATTTTAACGCTAGAGGATATTCAAGCGGTTCTGCCAGATGCAAAAATTCATGAGGCGCAGGATGAAAAGGTCAAATCTCCAGGCATGTTACTTAAACATTATGCGCCAACCATTCCTGTGCGTCTTAATGCTGTTGATGTTGAGGACGGTGAAGCTTTGCTTGCTTTTGGGTCGACAAAATTTATGAGCCTGAAATCAGGGGGCGGTGTCGATAAATTACCCGAGGAGAGATTGCGTAATCTCAGCGAAACAGGCGATTTATATGAAGCGGCAAGTAACCTCTTTGCTTATATGCATGCACTCGATACACCAGAGAATAAGGGCATTGCCGTTATGAACATTCCAAATATTGGGGTGGGCATTGCCATTAATGATCGCCTGAAACGCGCGGCAGAGAATTAAATATGGACTGCCGCGTCCTTTCAGTCCTCGCAGTGACAAAAACGCGTTATTGCGAGCAGAGCGAAGCAATCCATTTATAAATTGAAAATTAAGCGTTTGGCTTTTCGAGGCTGTCATCCAATTGCGCCAGAAACAGCAATTCTGTTGGATTTTGCAGCAAGTTGCCAAAATTAGCAGATGGGAAGCGATTGCTCTGGCGTATGATAGGCATATCAAAAGAACTCGCACCATAAGACTTTCCAGCCGATCCATTACTGCCACTGAGTAAATCCATGTAGGGCTGATGGCTTGCCAAACGCATAAGCGTATCTGTTTGTAAATCTGTATATTGGGCGGCCTCGGCGCGTGCCTTGACCTTATTCTCAGCCACAACTTCCTGACGCGCAAGGCTATCAATATGGTCTTGGATGCGTACACCATTATAATCAGGCATAATTTTTGGCGCTTGAGCATCATTTTGTGCCAGGGCAAGTGCCTGTTCAGCCGTGCCTTCTATACCAAATTTCTTATCAAAGAAGGCGTAAACTTCACCCACATTACGTGCGCGACCGCTTGGGGTATAAAACACACCGCGATTGGCCTTGGCTTCGGCGGGGAAGAGGTCAGCGGCACGCTTTTGCGGGGCTTCATTCACTGTTTCAAGAAAGGCTGCGGCCTTTCCCGCGCCCATGAAATGGGCAAAATACATCTCTGTTGGCCCAACCTTAAAATCTGCGCCTAATGTGTTTTTTAAGTATCTTGTATTTTCCGCGGCCAGTTCAGCGGCCATGAAGGAAGAAATTTCCGGGTCATTGCGCAAAGAAAGCAAATCTTGCTTAGGCATGGATTTATCAATGCCATATTTATGCCCGTGATTTTCAACCATATCCAGCCATGTGCGGTCAATAAACTGGAACAATCCTGTGGCAGAGCTTGTTTTGGCCTTAGCATCTGTTTTAAAAGAGCTTTCTGCACTGGCTTGTTGCATTAGATAGGCAAAATCGACCCCTGTTTCCTGTGATGCACCCGCAATCGCAGAGGTGACTTTCCCGCCTGCGCGTTGTGTGAGCTGGGCGAGCTGGAAATTTTGGGCATTTTCTATTGTCGGTGTCATGTCCTACTTATTTGCAAATGGCGTGCCAAACGCGTGACGAATACCTCTTTACATTGTTTTTGTTCAGATTATCCTTAATCACATGAATATTTATGCTCCTGACGTCAATTTGATGACCTTTATTCTGCACGATGTGTTGCAGGCTGATGAAACCCTTTTAAAAGAACGCGATTTGGACCGCGATACGGTCACTGCCATTCTGGACGAGGCGGCAAAGCTGGCGCGTGATGTGCTTGCACCGCTTAATCCTGTGGGGGATTCCCAAGGCAACAAACTTGAAGATGGCGTTGTCACAACGGCCAAGGGCTTTAGGGAAGCTTACGCACAATATCGCGATGGCGGCTGGAACGCTGTTCCCTTTCCAGAGGATTTTGGCGGACAGGATCTGCCGTGGACACTGGCCTTTCCGATACAAGAGATGTGGCAGGCCTCCAACATGTCCTTTGGCCTGTGTCCCTTGCTCAATCAAGGGGCGGTTGAGGCCATTCATGCGCATGGCTCTGACGCACAGAAGGAAACTTACCTGCCCAATCTGATTTCGGGTGTGTGGACAGGGACCATGAATTTGACCGAGCCACAGGCGGGGTCAGACCTTGCGGCCATTAAAACGGCGGCGGTCAAGCAAGATGATGGGTTTTACAAGATTTCAGGCCAAAAAATTTACATTACATATGGTGAACATGATTTTGCCGAGAATATTATTCACCTTGTGCTCGCACGCACACCTGATGCACCTGAAGGGTCAAAGGGAATCTCGCTCTTCATCGTGCCGAAAATCCTAGAGGATGGCACACGCAATGACCTGAAATGCGTGGCGATGGAACATAAGCTTGGTATTCATGCCTCCCCAACCTGCACCATGAGTTTTGGTGATAATGGCGGTGCAACGGGTTATCTCATTGGCGAGGAAAACGCAGGCCTGAAATACATGTTTACGATGATGAATAACGCACGCCTGTCTGTGGGATTACAGGGCGTAGCCATATCTGAGCGTGCCATACAGGCGGCGATTGCCTATGCCACGGACCGTGTGCAGGGAAAATCACTGACCACAGGCGAGGATGTGGTCATTGCCGAGCATATGGATGTCAAACGCATGCTGATAACCATGCAAAGTCTCACTTTCGCAGGCCGTGTGCTTGCCTATGAGGCCGCCTTGGCCCAAGACTTGGCCTTTGCAGGGGACGCGAAAGCCAAGGCCAAGCAGGAACTTATGACACCAGTGGTCAAAGCATGGTGCACCGATAATGCACTTGAAGTGACCTCTTTAGGTATTCAGGTTTATGGCGGGATGGGTTTTGTCGAGGAAACAGGCGTAGCCCAACATTACCGCGATGCACGAATCTTGCCAATTTACGAGGGTACAAACGGTATTCAGGCAAGCGATTTGGCGTTCCGCAAAATTTTGCGTGATGGCGGGGCTGCGTTCAAAGACTGGATGGCCGAGGCAACTGATGTCATAGGCGCACTTTCTGATCTGGCACTGAAGAAAACCTTAGAAGAGGCGTGTGCCAAGCTTGAAAATGCTGTTGAAACCCTCCTTAAGCATGGTGGAGAAAAGGATTTTGAGTCCGTTGCAGGTTTATCAACTCCGTTTTTACAAATGATGGGTGTTGCAATGGGTGGTGTTGCTATGGCGCGTATTCTTAATAGCCTAGACAAAGTGAGTGACCCAAAGGCGCGCAATGATTACGAAGCCTTAGCGACCTTTTATTTCTCAGGCATTTTGCCGCGCGTTCACGCATCTGCGCCGTTTTTTGACGGGCAAGCTTTAGAGCTTCTCAAGGCCAAAAACTACAAAGCCGCATAAAATGCGGCCTTGGTCATAAGTTTAATATGAAATATTTCTGTTAAGAAACGCGCTTGCGTCCTGTGATTTTATCCCAGAGGCTCTCAGATTGTTGCTGGTTCTGGTTTTGTGAACGTTGTTTCATGCGCATCATGTTTTGCTGAATGCGTTTTTGACGTGCAATTTTCTCGGCACGCGCGCGTTCTTCGCTTTCATCCACTTTCTTCTGCAAATCGTCAGCCTGCTTTTGGGCATGTTGCGAGGTGAGAAGCACTTGCTGTGCCTGTTTCTGCCAGTTATCGCGTTGTCCTTTCAGGTCATCAATCTGTGTTTCAAGTGTGTGCACTTGTGTTTCAAGTGTACGGATACGCATTTTGAGGCGTTCCATTTCAAGGATATCTTTGGCCTTTTGCAATTCAGCCTCAACATTGCTTTGCTTTGGCTCTGTCTTTTCAAGTCCAAACACACGCTCTAGCTCGCTAACGTCAATTACGCGGCGTTTATTATCCAGCTTCTCAAACGATAATTTGCCAGATTTCATAGCACGTTGAATTGTAGATTTTGATTTACCTGTAAGTTCAGCTGCGCGCTGTGCACCGACTTTTGCCATAAAGCACTCTCCCTAAAAAAAGATTATGAATAATTTCTCTTAGCATAATGTGATTTGAATATGCAACGCAATGATACGTTCCATGCACATCTTTTTCGGTGCATGCGTGTGTCTTTATATATAAAATAAGGGTTATAAGCGTTTCAGCTGCGCCTTAAGATGACATCTTTTGTTGAAGCAGACCTGTCAGGCGTTGCCATTGTGCGCCGCTAAAGAGGTGCGCATAAATAAACGGCAACCATGACTTTTTGCGCAGTTCCAAAAACGCCTTATCATCAAGTTCAGAGAGCTTCTTCTCATCAATAATGCGGAAACCACCAAAATTGATTGTTTTGCCGTCTGGTGCCTTAATCTCTGCGGCACGTTCAATCAAAAGACCTGACTCGTTAAGGTATTTCCCAAGCTCAAGGGTCTGTTGTGCTGCGGCATGGTATGATTTGCAAAATTCAAGAGCATTTTGTGCCAGTGCGCTTGGCTTTTTATCTTCATCAAAAAAGGCCATGTCCTGATTTTCGCCAACAATCTTGTCATCGGCATCTACACAGAGTGTGAGTTGCTCTGAGTTTGGCATTTCAGAGAAAATAAACGGGTAACGGCGGATGTAAGCAGGAATATAGGTGTTGGCCTGCCAGAGACCGTCATTGTTCACAAACAGGTTTTCATTGTCACGGAGACCGATAATGGCAACAGGTGTTGCATTTTCATCAGGTGAGAAGGCAATCGGATAAAAGTGACAAATTTGTGGAAATTCAATCAGATTAATGGGCACGGCATTCACATCTTTTGTAAAGCTAAGGCCAAAATCTTTCTTTAGGCCCCAGTTAAGATGTTTTTCTGAATCAAGGGGCACAGGGTTAGAATAGAAAAGAGGCATTTGACCGCCTTGATCTTGTGGTTTTGACTGTGCGTTTTTTGAATCTGCCATTTTATGTCCGTTTCTTTGGTCGTAAATCTTTAATATAGCTATGTAGAACTGATAGCGCGTCTGAGCATCTTATACAATTCTTATCTGTCAAAAAAGGCTCTTTTGCCTTTATTTTGCATGTGTTTTCCTTTAACAGAGTAGTGTTAAAGATTTACAAGCGCGTAAAAGGAAAAGCCATGCAGATTGGTGTAATAGGAACAGGTTACGTTGGATTGGTGTCGGGCACATGTTTTGCCGAATTCGGACATCACGTGACCTGTATTGATATTGATGAGACCAAAATCGAAAACCTGAAAAAGGGGATTATTCCAATTTACGAGCCAGGTCTGGATGATTTGGTGAAGAAACAAACAAAGGCTGGCCGTTTGTCCTTCTCAACGGATATCAAGGATGGTGTTGAGAATATGGATGCGGTCTTTATAGCGGTCGGCACACCACCACGCGAAAGCGATGGGCATGCAGATCTCACCTATGTGTTTCAGGCTGCTGAGCAAATCGCCAAAAACCTGAGCCAATTTACAGTTATTGTGAATAAATCAACTGTGCCCGTGGGCACGGCGCGCGCAGTAGAAGAGAAAGTGCGTGCGGCCAATCCCGAGGCTGATTTTGCGGTGTGCTCTAACCCTGAATTTTTGCGCGAGGGCGCTGCCATTAACGACTTTATGCGCCCAGACCGCGTTGTTGTGGGCACAGACGATCCGCGCGCTGAACAGGTTATGCGCAGACTTTATCGTCCGCTTTATATCAATGAAATTCCGATGCTTGTGACGACACCAGAAAGCTCTGAAACGATTAAATATGCGAGCAACGCTTTTCTAGCGGTGAAAATCACCTTTATTAACGAAATTGCCAATCTGTGTGAGAAAACGGGCGCTAATGTGCAGGATGTGGCACGAGGTATGGGGCTTGATGGACGCATAGGTGCTAAATTCTTGCACGCAGGCCCTGGTTATGGCGGTTCATGCTTTCCAAAGGACACGCTGGCGCTTTCCCAAACAGGACAAAAATACGGCGCCCCGCAAGAAATTGTGGAAACCGTTGTGCGCGTCAATGCGCAACGTCAGCGCGATATGGCGCAACGTGTCATTGATGCGTGTGGGGGTGACGTAAAGGGTAAGAAAATTGCAGTGCTCGGCATTTCATTTAAGCCCAATACCGATGATGTGCGTGAATCACCTTCCCTTGTTGTTATTCCCGCTTTGCAAGAAGCCGGTGCGGTTATTGCGGCGCATGACCCTATCGCCATGGAGGAGGGCGCGAAGCATCTCTCTAATGTGCGCTGGGCCGAGGGCGCTTATGACGCCGCCAAAGATGCGGAGGCTCTTGTTATCTTAACGGAATGGAATGAATATCGCGGGCTTCATTTGGAACGCTTGAAGGACGTTATGGCGACGCCACGCCTGATCGATTGTCGTAATATTTATAAAACACCCGACATTGAAAAATCAGGCTTTCATTACGTGCCTATCGGGCGCAAAGAAATCAAGCCAGAAGAGCAGAAATTGAAAGTTGTTGAAGGTTAAGAAATACTCATGAGTGCGCACAATACAGCCTACGATAAATATCTCGATCGCCTTGAGGCGGAAACCATTTATATCCTGCGCGAGGCCTATAATAAAGTTGACCCTTTGGCCATGCTCTGGTCAATCGGGAAAGACTCTAATGCGCTTTTGTGGATGGCACGAAAGGCGTTCTTCGGCAAAGTGCCTTTTCCAGTCGTGCAGCTCGACACAGGTATGGAGCTGGATGAGGTTTACGCATTTCGTGATCAGATTGTGAAGGATTGGGACCTTAACCTTAAAATTGAAATGTGCCCGCCTGAAGAAGATATGGATAAAACATTGCCACCTGCAACGCGTGCAGCGATGCGCAAGACAGAGGGCTTGAAACAATTGCTTGTTTCTGAAGACTATAAGGGCGTGATGGCGGGTATTCGTCGTGATGAACAATCCATGCGCGCCAAGGAACGTGTCTTTTCACCACGTAGCACGCATGGCGACTGGGATTTCAAAAATCAACCTGCCGAAATTTGGGACCAATATAAAACAGATGTGCCAGGGGGATGCCACTTGCGTATTCACCCCATTCTCAGCTGGACAGAGATTGATATCTGGCGCTATACAAAGCGCGAGAATATTCCTGTTGTGCCGCTTTACTTTGCACGTGATGGGAAACGTTATCGCTCGCTTGGAGAGAAGAATATTACATTCCCTGTGAAAAGTAGGGCGTCAAACATTGATGAGATTATCGAAGAGTTGCAATCGACAAAAACCTCTGAACGTGCTGGGCGTTCAATGGATAATGAGAGCGAAAACAGCTTTGAAATTTTAAGAACACGCGGATATATGTAGTTGAATTTATGGCAAAAAATAAAACAAAAGAGCAATCAGTGAAATTAGAAAACGATAAGGTGCGTATCGTAATAGTTGGACATGTTGATCATGGAAAATCGACACTTATCGGGCGTCTTCTTTATGATACCGACAGCCTTCCTGATGGTAAAATGGACGAACTGAAAAAAGCATCTGAAAAACGCGGTGAGGTGATTGAATGGTCATATTTGTTGGATGCGTTTCAGGCCGAACGTGATCAGGCGATTACGATTGATACAACGCAAATCCAGTTTTCCACCGATAAAAAGAATTTTGTCATTATTGATGCGCCAGGCCATACAGAATTTTTGAAAAATATGATTTCTGGCGCGGCACAGGCAGATGCTGCCATTTTGGTGGTCGATGCGGTTGAGGGCTTGCAGGAACAAACACGTCGTCATGCCTACCTTTTAAGTCTTTTGGGCCTTCGTCAGGTGGCGGTTGTGGTCAATAAAATTGATAAAATCGACTTTTCTGCTGAAAAATATGGCGCGCTTTGTAAGAAAATTGTCGATTTTCTTGGTGGTATGAATATTCGTCCCTCTGAAATCCTGCCCATTTCTGCGCGTCATGGGCATAATATGACCGTGCTTTCAGATAACGAAATGCCTTGGTATGACGGTAAGACATTGATTCAGTTGCTTAACGATCTTGAACCACGTCGTCCTTCTATTGCACGTCCTTTGCGCTTCCCCGTACAGGATGTTTATCGCCTAGAGGAAAAACGAATTTTTGTCGGACGTATTGAAAGTGGCATATTGCGCAAAGGTGATACGCTTCTATTCTCGCCCACAAACGAAAAGGCCAAGGTGACTGCCATTGAAGAATGGCCAAACCCAGATATTGAAACTGTAGAGGCACATGCGGGGCAATCCATTGGGATTACGTTGGATAAGCCTATCTTTGTCGAGCGTGGCCATGTCGCCAGTCACGAAGAAAATGCGCCGATGCTGTCAAACGTGTTCCGTACGCATCTTTTCTGGCTCTCCAAAAATCCGATGAAGGTTGGTGATACATTTAAGGCACGTCTACACGCGGCTGAATATAACGCCACTATTCAATCTATTGACCATTTGATTGATACCGAAACCTTGGTTGAGCTTGAGGATTCAGAGCGCGTTGAGAAAAACCAGATTGCAAAGGTCACCATTCGTGTGCGTGATATGGTGGCGCTTGATCCCTATTCAGATAATGATAAGACAGGACGTATTGTTCTTTATGATGAGCATTCAGTTGTAGGGGGCGGTACCATTTTCATGGATGGTTATGCCGACCAACGCCGTACATTAACGCCTAAATCTGAGAATATCTACAAGGTCGACCATTTGCTATCATATGACCGCCGTGCCGAGCGCAATGGCTATTATGGTGGTATTTTCTGGTTCACAGGTTTGTCTGGTTCTGGGAAATCAACATTGGCGATGAAGGTTGAACAGGCCTTGTTCAAAAAGGGCTATCACACCTATGTGCTTGATGGTGACAATGTCCGCCATGGGCTGAATAAGGATTTGGGTTTCTCACCAGATGACCGTTCTGAAAATATTCGCCGTATTTCCGAGGTCGCAGGACTAATTTCTGATGCAGGAACAATCTGTATCACGGCCTTTATTTCGCCTTATCGTTCTGACCGCAAGCGCGCGCGCGACATTAAGCCTGAGCGTTTCCACGAAATTTACATTAAGGCGTCACTTGATGCCTGTGAGGACCGTGACCCCAAGGGGCTTTATAAAAAGGCACGTAAAGGTGAAATCAAGCAATTTACGGGCATTGATTCACCTTATGAAACACCTGAAAACCCTGATTTGGTGGTGGATACAGAGGCCAATGATATCGAGACATGTATCGCGCAAATCGTGAATTATATCGAGAGTAACATTGCTGTGAAAAAGAACGATAATGACGCACAAAATGAAAATGGAGAAAAAGCCCTTGCCATCTAAACATGTTTTTTCTCACCCCAAGGCGCTTCTCAATCAGGTTAGGCGCATTGCCATTGCCGCAGGCGAGGTCACGCTCGATTATTTTGATGAGGGTGGCTATTCAGGCGCGGACGTAAAGGGTGATGGCTCACCTGTGACGCTCGCCGACCAAAAGGCCGAGGATTTAATCAAGGCTAAATTGCTAGAGATTGCTCCTGAAACACCATTTTTGGGTGAGGAATCTGTGGCCAGTGGCGAACATCCTGATTTTGACGTGAGCGATTTTTACTGGTGCGTTGACCCGCTGGATGGCACAAAGGAATTTATCTCTGGCAGTGGTGATTACACCGTTAATATTGCCCTGATTTACAAGGACAGCCCTGTCATGGGGGTGGTTTACGCGCCTGTTCATGGCGAACTTTATGCGGGCTATACCTCGCTTGAGGGCGAACAATTTGCCCTGCGCTGGCTGGAGGATACGGGCTCGGAAAAAATGATCCATACACGCCGCGCCCCCCGTGAAGGGTTAACGATTGTGGCCAGCAAGTCGCATGGGAGTGGTGAGAAGCTAGATACGTTTTTAGATGGATTTAAAATTAACAAGCTCGCTAAACGTGGTTCTTCGTTGAAAATTTGTATTGTCGCAGCAGGTAAAGCTGATATCTATCCGCGCTTTGGTCCAACATGTGAATGGGATACGGCGGCGGCGGACGCCATTTTGCGCGCAGCAGGTGGTATGATTACCGATACGCAGAATAAACCGCTTTCCTATCGCAAAAAGGGCGGCAATTACCTGAATCCTGAATTTATCGCCTGGTCAGGTGATTTATTGCCTGAAGAGGCCGCAGCCTAACACTTAAATTTCTTCTTTCTTGGAACAACGCGAGCGCGCGTTGCGTTGTTCAGTTACAAAATTAATAAACACATAAAAGGAAGCAAATTTCATGACGCTGCAAAGCATTAACCCTGCCACAGAAGACATAATCAAAACATATGAGGAGCAAAGTGACCAGTTTGTGCAAGATGCCATTGAACGCTCTGTGCGCGCCTTCACACATCAAAAACATTTAAGCTTTGAGGATCGCGCCGCAAAGTTGCAGAACATGTCGGATTTGCTGGAAAAGGACAAAGAGGCCATTGCAACGCTCATGACGTCTGAAATGGGTAAAACCTATAAAAGCGCAGTGGCAGAAGTTGAAAAATGCGCTTGGGTGTGTCGCCATTATGCTGAAAATGGTGCGGATTATTTAAAGGATGAGCATATCAAAACAGACAAAAGCGCGTCTTACATTGCCTACTTGCCTTTAGGGCCTATTTTGGCGGTCATGCCGTGGAATTTCCCGCTCTGGCAAGTTATTCGTTTTGCGGCCCCCGCACTCATGGCAGGCAATACTTGTCTGCTTAAACATGCCTCGAATGTCGCAGGATGCGCTGTTCTGATTGAGGATTATTTCAGACGCGCAGGCTTTGATGCGCATGAATTCCAAATATTGCTCATTGGCGCGAAAAAGGTCGCTCAAATCATTGAGGATGAACGCGTGCGCGGTGTCACACTTACAGGATCTGAGGGAGCAGGGAAGGCCGTTGCCAAGCACGCGGCGTATAATTTAAAGCCAACCGTGCTTGAACTGGGTGGGTCCGACCCGTTTATTGTGATGCCGTCTGCCGATATGGACAACGCCATTGAAATGGCGGTTAACGGGCGTATTCAGAATAATGGACAATCCTGTATCGCAGCTAAACGCTTTATCATTCATACCGATGTTTATGATGAATTCCGAGAGAAAATGGCTGCACGTTTTGAAAAATTGAAAATAGGTGATCCGATGGATAAAGACACCGATGTTGGCCCTCTTGCAATGGCGCAAATTCTGGACGAGTTAGAAGAGCAAGTCGAGGAAACGCTTAAGAAAGGCGCAAAATGCGTAACAGGCGCTAAAAGGCTTGATCGCAAAGGTTATTTCATGAGCCCGGGCATTTTAGAAAATATCCCTGAAGATGCCCCTGCTTACACGGAAGAATTATTCGGCCCCGTGGCGTGTTTTTACCGCGTTGCAAGCCTTGAGGAGGCTGTAACGTTCGGCAATATTACGCGTTTTGGGCTTGGATCTGCCATTATGACGCAGGATGAAGAGGATAAGGCTTATGCCATTAAGCATCTGGACGCGGGGGGCACATTCATTAATACGATTACGGCCTCTGATCCACGCCTGCCTTTTGGCGGTGTGAAGGCCTCGGGTTATGGACGCGAGCTCTCACGCGACGGCATTCGCGAATTTGTAAATATCAAAACAGTTGTTGAGAAGTAGGCCTGACCTGTCCTGAGTACAATAGTATTATCAATGGGTTATTCTTGCTTTAGGTGCGCTCTCCTCTTAATTTAAAAGAGTGGAGATGCATTTATGTCAGAATTAAAAATACTACATATCGAAGACAATTTTGCCGATGCATTTCTTTTGAAAAGCTTTCTAGATGCACCCGCAGAAACCTCACAAACACAAGCCTTTGAAATATGTCATATTACAGAACTTGGCGAGGCGGTTAAGCATTTGGAAGAAAACTTTTATCATGTTGTTTTGCTTGATTTAAATTTGCCAGATGGGCAGGGGGTGGAGAACTTAAAGCGCCTGAAGGCCTCCTTTCCTGATGTTCCTATTATTGTCATTACAGGCATAAACGATAATAAGGTGGCTATGGACGCACTACGCTATGGGGCGCAGGAATATATTGTGAAGGAACATAATAGTGCGCCTATTATGAAGCAGATTATTCAGTCTTCTATCTATCGAAAATGGTTGGAAAGTGACCTCTACCAACGCGCCTTTTATGATGCACTCACAGGATTACCAAACAGATCGCTGTTTGAACAAACGGTAAAAAAGCGCCTTGCCTCTGCCCGCAGGCAGGAAGCCCATGGGGCTTTATGCTTTTTGGATGTAAATGATTTTAAGGTCGTGAATGATACCTACGGCCATGACATGGGTAACGAAATCCTTAAAGAAGTAGCATCACGATTGCAGAAAAATATTCGAGATAGCGATATCGCAGGACGTTATGCGGGTGACGAATTTATCCTTTTTCTTGATAATGGAGATCATCCCATTGACCGCCATTGGTGTACAACGATGGCGCATAAGATTGTGAGCGCATTAAGTGCGCCTATTACTCTTGACGGGCAAGCACGCACTATCAAGGTCAGTTTTGGGCTCGCCACCTTTCCAGAAAGTGCCTATTGTTATGACAGTCTGTTCAAGCGTGCGGATGTGGCCATGTATAAGGCAAAGGCACGCAAAGGAACGCAAGCCGCAGCCTTTGAAATTGATTCAGGTCCTGAATTGGGCTTTAGGTCAGAGATTCCCAAGGCAATAAATACAAACAGGCCCGCACAAATAAATTTGACGGCGGCGGTTTTGCATGATTTAAAGGCTCCCCTGCGGGCGCTAAAACTTAATATTGATGCCCTACAAGAGCGCAATAATTTGCCTGCTTCTGATTTAAAGAAAATTGGCCATCACATTGAAATGATGTCTGAAGTTTTGTCCGTGCAACTGGGACAATTTAAAAATAATGCAGATTTAAAATATACATCGATACGTAGCGTTATTAAATTAATTCTTGATGATTTTGTACCAGATATGCAGCGTGAAGAGGCAGAAATTGTCATTCGCAAGATGCCGACGCTTTTTTGTCATGAACACTTGCTCAAACGTGTTTTTCTAAATGTTATTTTAAACGCCTTTCATTACCACAGTAAAAAGCGTCCCTTGCGCCTTTTTTTTCTTGTCATGAGTGGGAAGACAGCTTGACATTAACAATATCTGATAATGGTGTTGGTGTTCCCATTACACATTTATAAGAGATTTTTAAGCCAAGCGTGCGTCTGCGTAATAGACATATGGCGCGAAAAAATAGCGCAGGTCATGGCTTAGGGCTTTCAGGGTGTGTTGTACTTCTGGAAACAATTGGTGGGCGTATTAAGGCGCGACAAAATACGCCCCATGGCCTGATCATTGAAATAACCTTACCAATTACCAATGAAATGCTACAAGAGGCAAACGCTACGCTTCATTAGCTATTAAAGACTTTATCAAGAGAAAGATGGTATTTCCAGAGGCAAGCGGTTTGCATCACCCCAAATTCCTTAATCAGTAGGCCACGCACACCAACCGAGAAAAGCTGTTGCTGGGCAATGCTATGTGCCTGCCCAATGATAAAATATGTGGGTACAAGTTCATCGCTTTGGATTAGTGCGTGATAGGTCTCTAGTCCAGAAATGCCTGGCATATTAACATCAATGAGTGACAGATCAGGTTTGCGCATGCTGGATTCCAAGTTGGATATGCCAGATTTAAAATGTGTAATGTGGCAGGCAGGATACACAATATTGAGCACACGCTGCACAAAATGCGCATCCTCGACGGAATCATCAATCAGATGGACTGTGCGCATTTTTAGTGTTGTGCGTGGCGCGTTTGTTACAATGTCTTTGCTTCTAGTGTCAGAATTTGCTCTTTGAATTTGAAACATGATCTTCCCCTCCTTGTAAGTGTTTCAAGTCTTATTCAAGCAAAGACATCTTAAATTTCTGTCGTGAGAGGGTTTGGTTCTCTTACATGCATACGAAGTCATGGGCAATAAACGGAACTTCACAAGCGGCGAATGGGTTAGTTAAGGGAATAAATAATTTAAGGAGGAAATCGATGTCGAGCCCAGAACATAAAGAACAAATCTGGAATTTAATTAAGGACGTAAAAGTTGGAATGTTAGCCACAGAAGACCAAGGTGACATGCATGCTCGCCCCATGCATCTGGTTCAAAAGGACTATGATGGCACAATTTGGTTTTTTACACGCAGGGACGCAGAGAAGGTCGATGAGTTAAAAAGCGGTCGTAATGTGTGCCTGACTTTTTCAGACCCAAGCAATGACATCTATGTTTCAATGACAGGGAAAGCACACCTCTCTTTTGATAAGGACCTGATTGATAAATTTTGGAATCCCTTTGTTGGTGCATGGTTTGAAAACGGGAAAGAAGACCCAAATGTCGCGCTTCTTGAAATTAAGATAAATAGCGGCGAGCATTGGAAAACTGATGCCAATAAAATTGTACAGCTCTATGAGATTGCCAAGGCCAATGTCACAGACACGACCCCTGATATGGGTGAAAACGAAAAATTTGGAAATCTGAAATAGGAGGCCACATGTCATATTCAGAAGGCACAAAAGTTGAATGGGAGTGGGGCGAAGGCTCTGCGACTGGAACAGTAAAAAAGATATATACGCAAAAAACAACGCGTAAGATTAAAGGTAATGAGGTGACAAGAGAAGCTAGTAACGATTGTCCTGCTTATCTTATAAAACAAGATGATGGAGATGAGGTTTTAAAATCTCACTCCGAAGTAGATAAGGCAGTCTAATTTAGCGCTTTGTTTCTATTTGAATAACGCCCTTGGCTTCGCACCAGTCAGGGCGTTTTTCGCAATAGGACATCATTTTACCCTCAACCTCTTGCTGCCCATCCATTTTAAAGCGCTCGGGATTATAGAGAACTGGTCCGCGCTTGCTTTCATCGTCATTATAGGAATAAAGAAAAGCATTCCCGTAATAAGGGGGGAGATGCGCAAGCTTTACACCACGATTACCAACACGGCGCGTTCCATTATCAGGGGAGCAAGTGCCATCTGGCTCGCAATAAATTAAATTTGCTAGTGGGGTTTCCAGAATTTCACGTAGACCCAAAATCTCTCCACTACGATTATCTTTGACATACACGTTGTAAGTGGTGTCGAACATCATCATTTTCTGAAGGTCTGGATGCCAGACATCAATGACAACGTGATCGAGATATCCTTTACGGTCAGCAGCAATCACGGCCTCGTCTGCTTCATAACCCATATGACGCAAAATATCAGCCATTGTGCGTGAGCGTGCTGAACATTCCATATGTGGAGGCTCAACATTTTCGCCATTTGCAGTCATATAATTATTTATTTTTTTCAAGAAAGCGTGTCTGCCGATTTTGATATCAGCCCAAAACTCATCATCAATCGCGTGAATAGAATTTTTGTGAACACATTCCAAAACACGAATAAATATGTCTGTATGCGGGATGCTTTGCTCACTGTCGCCAAAGCAGCCGGCAATGAATTTATCTTTTTCGGCATTATAAACCGCGAGCGTTTCGCTTTTTTTATAAGATTTTCTTATCTTATTCTGGAGCGTTGTGACGCCTGCTGTAACGGCGATGATAATCATAATGCCAATTATGCGCTCTGCAATTTCTCGTGTCTTTGTCATGGGCGCGAGTGTGCGGAATTACCTTTAGATAATCAAGCACAAAAAAACCCGCCAGATAGGCGGGTTTTGTAATGAGCTTATAAACTTATGCGGCTTCTTCTTTTGCCTCTATAAGGTTTAGATTGCTTTCGATTGTACGATATTGGGACTGCAACGTAGTAAGCAATTCTGTATCATAATTTGCATCTTCCATAGCTTCACGATAGCAATCAAGAAGTTCACTTTCCCCTGTAATAATTGCTTCCATAAGTTCTTCATCATCGCCAAGTTTATTTTTAATTTCCATGAAGAAACGATGAACGCCGGCAAGAAAAGACCCATCTAACTCAATATTTTCGCCTTGACGATTTAAATAATCTTGAAGCTTCAAAGCATATTCATTTCGTTGTGAAGACAAATCCGTAAACATTTTCTGGTGACGTGTTTGCCTTGCATGTTCGGCCGCATCCTGATAGCCGTCACGACTGTCAACAAGACGTGTTAGTAAAGATTTTAGTTCTGAAATTTTATCTGAGTTACTCATGATGAGTGCTCCTTTCATTTGTAAATTAACTTCTGCTCTACAAACGATAGGAAGGAAGCCAAGTTCCGAATTACATTTCGTAACGGACAGAAGCAATGCTTTCTAAGTCCTCATCTGTGCCATCATGTTCATAATTTAGACCCAGATTAACTGAGGCTCCGCGCGCAAAATCAATGCGCGAGCCAAGCGCCACAGAACGACGTGTTTCATCATTAAATTCCGAGACTGCTCCATCGGCGGAAAAGCGATAAGCCCCATATTTATATTGCATGCCCACCGAGCCAAAAACATGGTCGGACTCTGTGATGCGCGCATTATCATCATCCACATTCTCATAGCCGATTTGCCCGTTTATAAGCGTAGAGGCATAAATATAGCTTCCCACTGCTGTCGCACCATATGTGTCGCCACGCTCTCCATTGCGAAGATTTTCCGCCACATCTCCCTTACGTAGACGCACACCCCCAGACCACACGCGCGTGCCAAAAGGTTGTTCAAAGGACAAACCCACTTCGGCACGTCCTTCCTGATCGGCTGTCATCGCCACATTAAAGGCGTTATAATCAATGCTGTAAAACGCGCCCGTTTCATCCAACTCGCCCACAAAGCCATCATATTTAATATCGGAATTCCCAAAACCACGTTTACGGCGTACGGTCTCGCGCACAGACCCTGTTACATTTCCAACGGCGACCGTGCCCCATTCATCCTCGGCAAAAAGCGCCAGATTATCGACATATTTGCGCAGCTCGTCATTATCCTCTAAACGGTCATAATTGGCGACATAACGCGCACCCACTTGCCAGCTATTGGATAGCTCGGTTTCAATCATGAAGTCGCCATTAATGCGTGTGTTATAGCTGTCTCTGTCATCGCGCGTATTGTATTGCGCGGCTTGATCAAAAAGCAGGTTTGCACTCACGGTTGCAGGGCCAACATGTGCCGCGAGTGGTTCTTCAAAAAAAGAGAGATTGTCATAATTTATCGGTACGCCTTGCCCATCGGCAAGGGCGTGTGTAGAGAGCGCGCACAAGGCAAGAACAGCAAAGGAGAGAGGGTTGCGTATCATAGCCTACACCACTTTCTCAAAAGCATGTTGGAACACATGATCGGCCAAATCACGCCCAACGCGTAAGCCCTCATTGTTATCGGCATCCCAATGCACGCCCCCGTAAATACGGCTCATTCCGTTTTCTTCGGCGGCCTGCCACAGGCTGGTCCATGAACGCCTGATTTTGCCCGTGCCCAGCTGTTTAGGCCAGTTGACAATATCAGCAGGTGGCGCGGAAAACGCAACTGCATCACGCCCAATGAAATTGGCAATCATACGAGCGGACACACCGCTAAAGGCCGAATGACCCGAGGTATAGGCAGGAAAATCTGGCGTGAAAATTAAACTGCGCCAATTACGATCCTCTGTCCCCTTGATATAGGGATTGCCAATGGAATTTGCGCGTTGGCGTATGGTTGTTTCAGGGCGGATAATATCATGTGTATATTTACTGTCCCATGTGGTGATGGCGGCGTCGGCCTGCGCCATACTCAGCAATGCATGCAGGCGTGCCTGCTCAAGAAGCGGTAAATCCATATCCTGAATAACGCGCATTGCGACAATCTGCCAGTGTCCAGGGGGTGTTACCCCACGCGGGCCGTCCTCCCAGAAAAAGGCGATCTGTGTCTGGTCCTCGGTACGGGTGTCACTGTCATAGCGACCCATTTCACGCACATGTTCATATTGCTCTGCAAATTCAGCGCTATAGATATTGGGGAAGGGGCGCGCCAGAAAGTCGCCCTTATTCTTCATAACCCACGGTTTAACCGCGCCCCATCCAGGCAAAAGACCACGGTGGAATGTGCCCAAAAACGGCCCTTCCTCGGCGCCGTAAAAAGGGCCCGTGGGCGACCATTGCAAACTGTCCCCGCGTCTGGGGTAGCGTCCAAGGTAAAAATTGGCCTTATTCGGCTCTGCACCATCATTAATGCGGGTATTTATAACTACCTCTGCGGCACGCTTGCCATAGGCGATACCGCGCTCCTTGGCCTCCCCATCGGGAAACTGGCGTAGATAATTCACGCGGTCAAAAACAAATGAATTGGATAGCGCCTCACTCAGCGCCATGGATGCGGCCACACCATAGGCCACATTGGGGTCGGCATTCTTTGGGCCGTCCTCAAGGGCAAAGGGGGTGCGATAGCCACCTGTAATCCCATTGACCGCCAGAAAACCCGCCGTATGCGCCATGGCAAAGGCGCGCGTGGCAGGCGGCGGTGTGGTGGTCGTGTTACGCATCGCCTGTAACAATATGTCCGTCCACGCAAAAACGGGGGACACATTTTTGGTTTTGATAACATCATGAAGATAGGAAAACTCGGACGATTTAGGGGTAGAACACCCAGACAACAGCCCAAGAGGCGAGGACAGCCCCGCCACGGCACATCCCGTGCCCATCATTTTGACGAAGTTGCGTCGTGTGAAATGTGTGTGATCGTTCTGGTTATTCATGGATATTCAAGCTTACGTGTGCAAAGCCCCTCAAAACTGTAATACGGCAACCCCCAACGCCGCGCGCGTCAAAGGCTGTCTTTAGCTTATAATACCCAAGACTTAAAATAAAGTTAGTGTCAAAATTTTGTTTGTTTTTGAAATAAGTTTTAAGTTTAAAGCAAGGTTAATCGATATGGTTCTAAATCAAGATTTCTTTTATTAGGCGCTATAAATTGGTAATCGCCATTTCCATCAGGTTGTAAGTGAATATGCCAATAGGATAAACCGCCTTCTTTTTCGGTCATATTTAAATCGGGCAAAAGCTCTTCCATCTTTCTAAGTGGGATAGCTTAAGCATAATTGCTGTCCAGACACCCCAGCATGAAAAAACTGTTATTACCTTCCTCCAAAAATTTTTGTTGGCGTGGGTGAAATGCATACCAGTAATGTCCAGTCTCATATTTTTTAGAAACTGGGCAAACCACTCTTGTGCTTTTGTCAGCACTCCAAAATTGACTTCTTTTATGAGCAATAAAAGTAGTTTCTTGACGTTTGCCTAATGCTTCTAATGCCTTAAGTCTTACACGTTCTAATATTTCTCTAGGAGTATGGTTTTGAACGCTTTCACTTTGAACATAAGCAGCGTTAGCTGTTTTTACGGCTTGCTCTTCATCATCTGCATTTTCAACGTCTTTGGCTGTAGTAAAAATAACATCAATAATGTTATCGAGACGGGTGTACTCAAAAGGTATTAGCAGGTTTCTAATCTTTTCTGTAGTTTCATCTTCATCAGACTTTATTTTAAGTTCAAGTAACTTTATTAATGCTTCAGTGCTAATAATTCTAACGTCCCATGCGTGTCTAGATCCTCGAATTTGGGCCTCAAGATCACCAGTATCATTCCGCCCTACAACAATTAGAATAGAAGAGTTCTTAGAAATTCTGCCACTTTCGATAAGTTTATTTCTGTATTGAGCAACTGTATCAAGATTAATGCGATAAGCATCTGTAGTTTTTATTTCTAGAACAATAGCATGGCCGTTTGGGGACTCCCATATGCCATCGAACCCAATTTGGCCTGAGCGACCTTGATAGAGGCCGCTCTCAACTTCATAGTCTAAGCGACTACCAAGTTCATTAATAATATCTTGTAAAACATAGCCACTTTTATCGAAGCTATTAGAGATACAAAATTCAATGTGCTCAAAAAGCTTTTCAGTGGGCGCATTGCTCAAAAAATGCTTTAACTCTTTCGCGCATTCGCTATTGTCTTTTAAAACGCCGTCGCCTGCAGATGAAACAATTTGTTTGATATTGTATTTTAGAATAATGTCTGGGTTTTGATCCCAAAGTTGAATAAGAGCCATATTATTTCCCAATTTCACTTTAAAATGAAAATCTAAATATGTTTCTTGCTTTATTCTATTCCAACCTATACGGCAATTAATCTAGAATTCTAATTTTGCCGCGAATTTAAACTTTAAATTATCGGTGAAAGTGCGTGTATAAAATAAAAATAAAATGGCATCCCGTACGGGATTCGAACCCGTGTTGCCGCCGTGAAAGGGCGGTGTCCTAGGCCTCTAGACGAACGGGACGCAAAGAATGCTGTTTGTCAGCGTAGAACAGTCAGTGTTATAGTCGGAATTGGGTGGCAAAATCAAGCCCTTCTTTCACCAAATCGTTAAAAAAATTGACGCCGTGCGCTATAACATAAAAAAAGCCCCGTTTTCAGGGGCTTTTTCGTTTCTCTCACCTTATATTTTTAAGCGGCGTTGCTTTTGTTTCCGCCCTTATTCGGGCGCTGGCCCTTGCCTTTAAAGTTGCTCTTGAAGCTGCTTTTTGTTACGCCCTTGAAGCCCCCCTCAAAGTTGCCATTGCCAGAGGATTTACCCTTAAAGCCACCTTTTTTGAAACCATCCTTACGGAACGGCTTCTTGCCTGCGGGCTTGCCCGTTGGTGTATCTGGCTTGTTCTGCATATGGGTTGGCTTACCCGCACGTGTGTTGCCGTTGGCATCGTCACGTTTTGTAAACGACTTGCGGTTAGGACGTGCATTTCCAGAGGCGTCACCCTCTGTGCGTGGCTTGTCCCATTTCTTTGCAAACGGCTTGCCGCCTGATTTCGCGCCAAATTTTGCACCAGATTTCGTACCATCTTTGGTAAATGGCTTCTTACCCTTGGCTGTGTTGCTTTTGCCACGATGGTTGCTTGGGCGCTCTCCGCCATTTTCGGCGTCGTTCTTGCGCTTCTCGCCACGCACTTCCCATGGTTTTTTGCGTGATTTGACGAATTTGTCATTGCCACGTTGTGGGCGTTTCTTGCCACCCTTTTTGCCGTTACGGTTCGGGCGGTTTTGATTAGCAAGTGTCGGATCGAGCAATTCCTCGATCTGGCGCCAGTTGCGTGCATCTTGTGGCGCGATAAAGCACAATGCGTGCCCCTCGGCTCCTGCGCGGGCTGTACGGCCCATGCGGTGGATATAATCCTCGGCAACCTGAGGCAGGTCGTGGTTAATCACATGTTCAATATGTGGCACGTCCAATCCTCGTGCGGCAATGTCGGTGGCAACAAGAATACGGAACGCCTGATTGCGGAAATTCTTCATGACCTTGTCACGCACACGCTGGCGCAGATCACCATGCAGGGCATCTGTCTTAAACCCATCCGTGCGCAGACGTTTTGCAATTTTATCGGCATTCCACTTGGTTTTTACAAACACAATGACCGAGCCATCACGCGCAGCCAATTCCGCACGCAACGTATCGTATTTTTGTGATTGTTCAAGGTGGATAACCTCTTGCTTGATGTTTTTCGCAATCACATTGGTCGCGCCAATGGCAATACGCTCTGGATTGTTCAGATATTTGCTCGACATATCAATAATGCCTTGTGGCAATGTGGCCGAGAACATCAATGTCTGGCGTTGTGCAGGCAGAAACTTGAAAATCTCATCCAGTTGTACGCCAAAGCCCATGTCCAGCATGCGGTCTGTTTCGTCCAGCACAAGGAAGTCTGTTTTGCTTAGGTCAAGTGTGTCACGACGCAAATGGTCGTTGATACGCCCAGGTGTGCCAACAACGATGCGTGGGCCACGGTTAAGCTGTTCGAACTGCTTGTGCATGGCCTCGCCACCGATGATAAAGGCGGTGTTCACAGGGCTTCCGCGACCAAGGAGCTGATGCACAACAGTCAAAACCTGCTTGGCAAGCTCGCGTGTTGGGGGCAGCACAAGTGCGTTGCGCTCGGGGTTATTCAGCACATATTCCACCAAGGGAATGGCAAAGGCGGCTGTTTTTCCTGTCCCTGTTTGGGCAGAGCCAAGAATATCGCGGCCATCAAGGGCGAGCGGTATGGCCTGCGCCTGAATAGGTGTTGGGGTTGTATAATCCATTTTAACAAGGGACTCGTTAAGGGTACGTGACAGGCCAAGGCCTTCAAAGTTTTTCATTGAAAGTCGTCTTTCTTCATATATGGCGGCTAGATTTGTCTCTAGGGCGCTCTTTTTAGCATGTCCCCGAGGCCACACCATGTGGTTGGGGTGTTCAAATTGAATAAATATGAGTGAACTTTGCTAAAAAGAGGTGAGCGCTTTTCTAGAAGAAAGATGTCTCACATATTTGGTAAGCTCGTTGCGCTATGTCTGTCCCAGAACAAATGAGTGTGCATAGTGCATTTATCAAATTTGGTGCGCTTCCTTTGAAGCGATGGCGTGTTATGACAGGTTCGTGTGTGTATGTCAAAGAATTTTGCATATGCCTTGCTGGAACGCACGCGCGCTCTATGTTAGTTTTGTATTAAACCAATGAAACGAAAGCGAATTTTAGACCAATGCTCCTGTGCCTCTCCCCTTCCAAGGATATGAATTTTGACGAACCTGAACGCGCCGTGCGTGGCACGCAACCACGATTGTTGGACGATACGGATGCCCTTGCACAGGTGATGAAGGGTAAGTCTGCCAAGGATCTAAAGGATCTGATGGGCATAAGTGACAAGCTCGCCGAGCTGAATGTGGAGCGCTACAAGAAATTTCAGGAACAGGGCACAAGCAATAGCGCAAAACAGGCCGCTCTTGCCTTTACGGGCGATGTCTATCGCCATTTTGATGCAGAAACATTGACACTAGAGGAACTGGACACGGCACAATCATGTGTGCGTATTCTCTCTGGGCTTTATGGTGTGCTCCGCCCGCTGGACATGATACAGCCCTACCGTCTGGAGATGGGCATAAAGCTTGCGACAGACCGCGGGGAGAGCATTTATGATTTCTGGGGGAACAAAATCACCAACCTTCTGAACGAGGATATGGAGGGGTGGGGCGACCGCCTGCTGCTTAATCTGTCGTCTAATGAGTATTTCAGCGCGGTGAATACGGACACGCTCAAGGGTGATGTGCTGGATGTGAAATTCCTGAATGAAAAGGATGGCAAGGCCAAGGTGATTGGGTTGTTTGCCAAGCGCGCACGCGGGGCAATGGCACGCTGGATTGTGCAAAACAACATTGATAACCGTAAAGACTTAAGTGATTTTGACTGGGAAGGCTACAGCTTCGAACGCAAACTCACGACAGCAACGGAGCTTGTATTTAAGAGGAAACAGCCTTAGTAATTTGTAATCAATAATTCTTTGATCTTACCTCTGCCTGATGCTTTGCAATTGACAGCACGGTTTGCCATGACCTCGTGAATATTATAACCCTCATATAAATCATAAATCATAGGCGCAGAGGAGTTTGAGAGCATGAAATTGGCGCCTTTGTCGTTAATGTAGTTACAGAAATCACGCAAACGCACCTGCATGTCTGCGTCAAATCCGTTCTTTGTGTAACCTGTAAAATTAGATGTGGCTGTAAGAGGAACATATGGTGGGTCTAGGTAAACAAAGTCATCTCTACCAATCATATTTTTGATGTTTTCAAAATCGCCATTCAGGATTTTAACGTCACTTAGAAATGCTGAACATGCAACGAGATTACTGCTATCAACAATGTTAGGGTTTTTGTAACGCCCAAAAGGCACGTTGTTTTGTCCCTTTGAATTAACGCGGTAAAGACCATTATAGCCTGTTTTATTCAAATAGATAAAACGACTTGCTCTTTGCACTGGCGACAATTTCTGAAAAGCGTCAGAGCGGTCCAATTTACGAATTTCATAGTAATATTCGGAAGTGTTTTCGTGTATCTTTAAATCTTCAGCAAGTGCAAAGACATCCTTTTTGACAACCTCGTAAAGGTTTGCCAGTTCGCTGTTGTAATCATTGATGACAATAGAATTTAAACGCGATTTATCCAAAGACCACATGACGGCGCCGCCGCCAATAAATGGCTCAAAATACGTATTCATTATGCTTGGAAGGCGTTTTTCGATTTCGGGCAAAAGCTGGCGCTTGCCACCAACCCATTTCACAAATGGCTTAGGGCCTTGAAAATCCTCCTTTAGAGGACTGTAATCAGCAAGATTTTCTTGATAGCGCATTAGACAACTTTCACGTTTTGTTCTCATCAAGATAACATCTTAATTCTACCATGACTAGTTGAAAGTTAAATTATTTAAGTGCTTTTGCTAACAACCATATAGAAGAGGTGTTTCAGAAAAAGTAGTTAAATGATATTTTGTAAATGTGAGTTTTTACAAGAAAAGGATCTTTAAAAAGTGAGCAGCATAAATAAACAATGGGAAAAGATTATGGCTGACTATCGCATTTTAGATGCTTTGGACACCAAAAATTCTTTTGAAATTAGTTCTCGTGAAATCAATAAGTACAAACAATCAAGATTAATGTGCAAAATTGATTTTAAAAAAGACAGGCCTAAAGCATTTAGAGAAAATAACCTGTCTGTATTAGCCATTAATAACGGCAATTATAAAATTGCGCGAACTGATCCTTTTCTTGATTTGAAGGCAGTTAAAAAGAAAAAGCCAGAGAAGAGTTTTGAGTTGCCAAGGAATTTTATTTCGCTACAGGCTAATAATATTACCAGCGAAAGCAAAGCCTTAGATGCGGCAAAGTTATCTGGTATGCTTGACTACTTATGCAAGGAAAAAACGGAATTAACTATCAGAGGCCGTGAATATTGCCAAGATTTTGACTTTTATCTAGCTGACATCAATGACAATAAAATAGAATACAATGTATCAGGTGTTCAAATTGAAGTAGATGGAGGATATGAAAACTCTGAAAGCATTGTTTTGATTGAAGCAAAGATGGGTCTTACCGATGACATGAATATAAGGCAATTATTATATCCTCATATGAGCTACCAGAAAAAATATAAGAAAAAAATAGCTACGTATTTAATGTTTTATGAGGTTGGAGGTTATTTTCATTTTATACCTTTTGAGGTTATTGAACAAAGATGCATTTTAGATTTTAAGAGATATCGTATCTTTTCTTTAAATCAACAGGTGCAAGAAAGATGTAAATTCTCTGATATTAAAAACATTGATCTTGCTGCGGACTTAACAGATAGAAACATACCATTTCCACAAGCAAATTCATTTGAGATAGTTCTTACTACTTTTTATAAATTAGCCGAAAAAGATTCTATTACGAAAGAGAAAATGTTTTTAGAACATGATATTTCTTTGCGTCAGTGGGATTATTATTCAAATGTTTTACTCTGGATGCAGCTGGTAGAAAAGAATGAGGACGGTGCTAAGCAAAAGGTTTACAGTTTAACTGAAAGAGGTAAACGTCTTATCAATCTATCTGAAAAGGAACGCATATTTGAGATGGCTAAAATTATCTTCTCCAATGAGGTTGTAAATCTTTTTTTAAATACAGATAATCCAAATATCCCTAAAGATTTATTGATTAGAAATAAAATCAATCCAGAAGCAGATACTTTTCCAAGAAGAATGAATACAGTTAAGTCATGGAAAAGATTTTTTAAAGAAGTCTTGAAATAAACAATTTTACATCACCAATTTAGACGGTTCTTGCCCTGCGGTGTCGGCGTTGGGCGGGGTGCAGAATTGGCGGTTGAACTCGGCGATGACTTTGTCGGGCTCATCAACTTTACACGTGATAAACGGAATATTCGAAGTTGTGAGCGCACGGTTCATGATATTAATGGCATCATAATCCGTGTTTTTGGCGGTGACGCGTTCATTTCCCGTCGAAACCTGAAGGCCAACGCCCATTTCCTGTGCCCAATCGAGGAGCTCTGGCTGAAAATCTGTAAAGGTACAGTCCAGCCCGTCAATGCCAAGACGGTCATGCAGTTCCTGTAATGTCCATTTGGCGTCGGGGTCAAAGCGCGTCGTGAGTGGAATATAGTCAGGCATCAAAACATTATCCGCGCCATAGAGAATATGCGATTTAATCGCAGGAATAAGGCGGATATCGCGAGAGGCCGCGCGGAAACTGGCCAGTAAATCCCAATCATACGAGGAACAGACATATTGCGAGCTGATATGCTCTGCCAAGGGATTGAGATAGCCAGTAATGGCCTCGACCGAACGCTCATCCTTTACGTCCAGATTCACAATAATGGCGCGGTCATAATTGGCGAGCAATTCAATAAGCTTGTCAAAGCTCGGGATACGGTTTCCCCCGCCAATATCAATATCCTTAATATCATCATAGGCGGGCAGAGGCTTTTTCCCCACATTTTCGCCAAAGCGTCCAAAACTATGGAAATATAAATCTTTATCATGTAACAATACAGGCACACCATCTTCTGTGACCTGAATATCGACCTCGATCCCGTCGGCACCGTTATCAATAGCGTGCTTGATTGCAGCGATACTATTCTCGGGCAGGTGTTGGTTGAGGGGGTTGCCCTCGGGCAGAGAATGCGTCGGGCCATAGCCACGATGTCCAATAATGTTAATTTTTTTCATTCTCTTTACCGAATTTTAATTTTGTTGCAACATTGTGAATTATACATAATATATTAGTTGCGAAAAGTAAATAAAATAAGAAGATGCGTAAATGAGTTTTCAAATACTGGGGCATAGGGGGATGGGGCCGACAAGTACCCTGAAAGAGATGGCCCTCGACAGACTTGCTGAGAATACAATAGAGGCGTTCACGCATGCACTTGATCTGGGTGCAGACGGGCTTGAATTTGACGTTCATATGACAGCTGATGGACGCGTAGCCGTTATTCACGACAATAAACTGAATGAAAAGGTGGCAGGTGCCAATCGCACAGGCACGGAATTGGGCAATGTTGACCAATTTAATCTAGCCGCGATTCAGGGATATGACATGGGGAATGGCGGCCGTGTGCCCTCATTGGAAGAAACATTTGATTTATTTGTGGAGCGTAATGCGGCCTATCGCGCAGAACACGGACGCAATTTGACAATCAATATTGAATTCAAAGGTGAAGGCACTGTTCAGCCTGTTGTCAATATTATTTCAGACTATATTGCCGATGGGCGTTTGGCGGAGGAAGACTTCATCTTTAACAGCTTTGAATGGGATAAGTTGCGCGAACTCAAAGCTATCAATCCAAATTTTAAGGTAATGCCTGCTATTAAGACAAAAGAGCTTTTTGGAGAGGGGAATATGGGTCGCCCAGGTGATAAGTATTTTGTTGACCCTGACCTCTCCTATGATCCTGCAGGGCTTCAAAAGCTGGCTGATTTCCATGCAGAAATTGGCGTACATGCCTTTGATTGTATAATTTTTGACTTGCGTCCCGAAATGGTGGATTTTTGTGAAGCGCAAGGTGTCGGGCTGTTTACCTCGACATCCTATAATGTTGTCGATGCGGATAAGATTGAAGACCCCATGCGTATCATGGTCGATGCGCGTGACAGGTTAAACTACACAGGGTTTCGTGCCGATGATGTCACAGAGACGCGCGGGCTTATCGCTGAAATCGAGGCAGAGCGCGACCTGGATGGCATGCAAAATGATGCCGAGCAGGGTATCACATTGGCTGAAACGGGTGAGCCTTTGCAGCTTATTATTGAAGAAGATGCCCCCCTTATTCAGGAAGCACCAAACTCACCTCAAAACAAAACTGAGGGTAATGCACAAGGCGGGTCATCAGACGATGAAACGATGGGTTTACCCAACTTTATTCAATCAAACGGCCCGTTTTAAGGCTGTCTCATCCCAAAGTCTGGCAGATGTGCGACGCGCTCGCGCTCGTGGTCGATATCGGGGTCCTCGCAGAATTGCCCGATATAGCTGTTGGGGTCATTATCAATGACACGGCTATCCTCTAGCTCGACAATGCCTGCAATGGCGGTGTTTTGCCAGTTATCGCGTGTGAATCCAAAGGGGTAAACAGGCGCAGAGACCAGATCGACATGATCAAGTTCGGGATGAAAGCGAATTGTGCCCATGGCGCGGCGTTGTTGATAGGCCACCGTGTAAAGGCTGGCCGAATTAAACTCTCCCAGCATCGATTTGATATTGGCGACATTTTCCCCCGTATTTTTGGAGGTGCGGTCGGTCATAATGATATGACGCTCGGGCACGCCCTCGGCAATCAGGATATCGCGCATATAATCGGCCTCACGCTTCAAGGACACGAAATCCCCCAATGCATCGGCATGTAATTGCGGGCGGCTCCACCACATAAAATTGGGTGTCAGCGCGGCCAGTACGTGGGGTTCAAAGACACGCGCGCCTCCTGTGAGGATGATGTCGTTAAAGCCGTGCCAGAAAAAGTCGCGGGCGACAGAGCGTGCCAATTCACCACTGATTGATTTGGCCCCGAAGACAACGGCAACGTCCGTTTTCTTGCTTGGAAAGTCATAGAAAAGGCGGTCTGTAACATCTTGTATATTTTGCATAGAGGCAGTTCTAAAGCCTGAGCGCCTTATGTCAATGAAAATCGCAAAACAGAGTGTAAAAAATAGGGGCAAAAAACATAAACTTGACATAATTTACTAAAAAGTATGTTTTATATCAGTGTCTTATCCAAAATTAGTTCAAATTTTATGTAATATTAGGAAACTGTTTAAGCGGTGTTGCCATAATAACCTATGCGCTGAAAAAGCGAGTCTTATGACTTGTCTATGTGAGGGAAAACAAGAAGCGCAAAACGATAAAAAAGAACAATAAAGTGGGATAGGGAACAGTGGTTCAATCTTTTAATTTTGAAGAGCATATGACCGAAGATGCCATGATAGAGGCATCAACGTCCTTGATGGATATTTTAGGCATGAATGCGTCCAGAATTTTTCAGGTTGTAGGGCAAGAGATTGAGGGGCTTAACCTTGGCCTGGGCTCATACGACAACATTGCTGAGGAAATCGTCGAACTTGCACGTGAACAGAAAGAGCGCAATGAGAATGACGGCAAAGATGCCGCCATTGCGGTCATGGAAGAAATTCAAGAGAGAGAATTAGAGCGCATTTCTAGAATTCCTCCTCAGTTTGATTTGACAGCGGAAGAATGGGAAAATGTTGCTGAAAATCTAAAAGATCCTGAAGTTAGACAGGCTGTTACAGACCACTTGACTAGAAATGGTGCGACAGATGCAGAAGCACAGCAAACTATCCTTTATATGGAAGCGTTGGCACGAATATCTGCTGCAGAAGATGCTGGTGTACAGCCAAGTCCTTCTGATGTAGCTCTTGCTGAAAGATATGAAAATGACCCAGCGATGAAAACACGCGTAAGTGATACTTTAAGTCTTATAAAGGAGCCTGGTGCAAATAATTTAACTGCGCCTTCTTCTCCTTTACCTGCAGAAACGACTACAATTGAAGAGAGAGTTAACGAACTTGCATTGGAAGGTAGCTCAGAGGATGACGTTGTAGCATATCAGGCTTTTCAGGAAGCAGGGTCGCCTCAACAGGCTTTTACAATGGCAGCTGAAGGAAATATGCCTGAAGATACCCCTGACCTGGAGATGCCCGAAGAACGCCTTGCAGTTGCTGCAAATCCAAACTTCGAATTTGGACTAGGCTAATTAAAAATTCTTAAGCTATTAATTTTATATTATCGTGGTAAAGCGTCTGGCGAAGTAGAACCAGTATTTTCTGCAACGCGAATAGGAAAATAAGTTGTGTAGGCATCTTGAAGCCAACTTGTCAATTCGGGGCGCATTCTGTCGATATTATTTACATTTATTCTATTAGCGCCAGTTGTAATATTACTATCACGCGCATACAGTTCCAATTCCATTGTGATAGAGCTTCTGTCTCTATCTGGACCAAATGCAATTGCTACAGATTTACCTTCGCGAGCCATGCCGTGTACAATTTGAAGAACGGCAAGGCGTGTTTCGTCAGTTCCACCAAGTACGCTCACGACGAGTTGCCTAGATGAAATATCTTGAGAAGAACGGTTGAAGAGTTGTACTGACATGTCGTCAGCACACACAATAGGAAACATGCCACGTGCTTGCTGTGCCCATCTTTCGCACAATTCGCTTCCTGAAACGGGCGCAGTGGCGGCCACCTGTGTGACTTGAGCGTCATTATTATTGGCAACGGCGTCTTGTGCGGTTGCGGGGGCTGCGGCCATGCCAAATGCGGCAAGTGACATCATTGTGTTTCTTAAAGCGCCCATAGTTTTAATCCTTTTTAAAACGGTGTGTATTTATACACAGTGGGAAATCCTTAAAACGTGTATAATCAGCGGATTTCCAATAAAAATATCAATTTAACGCTTTGGACTATACGCCTCTTTTCCCTCAAATTCAAGAAAAACGATACGACTCCGAACGTTAATCACCGAAATTTAAGCGTTCATTGTGGATTTTAGGTCACAGATGGCTCTATTGCCCCTTGGGATAGGGTAATTTGGTGCTGTTGCTTTCAATCTCAGCTTGTGCCATTTGCCATGCGATATAGCGTTCTGGACTGGCGGGATGCGTATCGAGGAGGGAGGCGCGATATTTGCCGTTATCGCCATCCAGTTTATTGAGCACCCACATTAAGTTTTGTGCGCGTTCGAGATTGTAACCTGCATGTGAAAGCAGATAGGCAGATAACAAATCAGCCTCTTTTTCTTGTTCTTTGGAATAGCTGAGTGCGCCGATGCCATAACCCACCTGCATCATATCCTGAATTGCTTGCTGATCCTGTTGCTGATTAAAAGAACTGTAATAAGGGTTATTCGCATTGGCCGCACCGAGTACGACGGCGGTTAATACACCAGACACAAGCGCGCCTGTTGTGGCATTGCGCTCGGTTTCCTCATTATGGTTGGCCAGATGATGTCCAATTTCATGTGCAACCACAGCTGCCATTTCATCATCATTTTTAAGGTAATCCAGCAAGCCTTTAAAAATTGTGACTTTATATCCTTCAGAAGCATAGGCATTCACCTCGGCAGAATTATCGTAAACAACTTCGAAGTGGCAATCGGGATAATCGGAAACGGCGCATAAGGGCTCAACATGGTTAAGTAAATTATTGGAAATGCGGGTTAAGCGCTTTTGATAATGGCTATCACTTCTTTTGTACTTCTTGAGCGGGGCGTCATTTGTGGCAAAATCTTGTTCAAGTGCATTTACTTCTGCATCACTCACCTGTGGCAACTGATAGGCAGAGCCAGCGCAAGCTGCAAGCGTGAACATGCACACGCTTCCCAAGCAAAAAATCTTTAAATATGTCAACATGAGAAAGGACGCTAAGCGAAAACTGTCTTTTTTGCAATCTAAAGTTAAAGCGCAGGTGTATTGTATGAAGCAGGTAGTAGGTTTTCTGGCGCGAGAGGTTCGTCGTTTACTATTGCCTCTTCCTCTGGTGCATCTCTCATACGTAATTCACGTCCATTTTCACGCAGGATATCGGCAATCGCGTCCCCTTTGAGATTTTGGTAACCCACGCTCACGGCGGCATTTGCTGCAATCGCACGCTCCCTATCTGTTAGGGTTTCGTCACTGGCTAACCGGTCCGTTGCCTCCTGGCGTGTTTGTGCGACCCAGTTTTCAAGATCTCTTTGTGCATGTGTAACAGCATTCTCACGCGCCAAAGGGCCGCTCCGTTGTGTACCAGCGGGAATTTCTCCATCGTAGTTGTCAACATAAGTGACGACACTTTCCCCATCTAAAGAAGCATGAGCAAAAATCTCCACAGGCTCCCCCCAGTGATTGATGCTAATTTCATGCACGAAACCTGGAATATTGCGTTCGGCCATGCCTCGGATAAGATCCTTGTGGTCACTGACAATATGTGAGGCATCAAGTACTTTGCGCGTGTCGCCGATTAGAAAACTGGCAGGCAATATACGTTCAGCTGCAAAGGCGGCAGCATCCTCAATTGAAAAACCTATGCCTAAAAGTTGAACATCATCCTGATGTGTACCCAAATGATAAAGGGCCGTGTCGTTGGCAAGTGCGCCTGATTTGAGGTCATCGGGCATGATAAGTTCGCGAATGCCATCAGTGACAAGGTCGGATATGGCGGCGGGTGGGTTGTTGACGCGCCATGCAACTTCGCCAAGTATACGCGCACCATTGGAAATATCTTGTTCGCCTGCAACTTCTGCGCCGACTTCTATACCACGTAAAACCGCGCGTTCCTGGCCCATAATCCCTCTTTTGTTATGCACTTAGCATATGCAAACATTATGAAAAAAAGCTTAAAAAGAGAGTTTTTTAGGCCACTCGTTTGTGATATCAGCGATATAGCAATATTCCTCACCCTGTTTGGGGCTCATATTTTTCGCAAAAATCGCTCCCTCCTTGTCCGAGGTAATAATTTGCCCGTCACGCGTTTTATAAATCGGGTCGCCGCGTTTAATTGATATTGCCGTTGCAAGAGGAAGCACAAGCTCGTAATCATCACGTTGAAGAATATAATCTGTCATCACAACAAAGTTTTGCATTTGTGTGCTTGTCCGCGGCGTTTTATCCAGAAACCCAAGTGTTGCAAGCACATTGACTACGGCGTTGTACCCACGTTCCAGTGCGTCCGGATCCTCGTGATAACCCGCCTCAATCAAAATAGCGGGCTTGCCTTGAGACTTCGCGTAATCAATGGTCATCTGACTGTTCCCAGGGGTGAGGTAATCCGAGGCACAGAGAACGGTTTTGTAAGCACTGGCCTTGACCATCTCGCGTGCAAGTTCGCTGTCATCCACGCATATCATATAGGCAGGCGTGGTTTGATCAGGAAAGCTGTGCAGGTCAATGAGCATATCCACCTCATCAATTAAATTCATGACGGCATGTGCCAAATCGGCTTCGTGCTTACCCTTGTTGGCGTTGGCAATGGCGCGCGACATGACGCGGTTCAAATTCATATCCAGATAGCGCGTGTTGGCATCTGCCGCGCGCTGGTTGCAGATGGGCGCACATTTGAGTGTTCCTTTGGCAAGTGTGAGAATGTCATCATCAATTTCGCGTATCAGGCGCTCAATGATGCGTGTCCCAACAGGCTCATCTCCGTGGATGCGGCCAGTGAGAAGGAGAGTAGGCCCGCTTTCAGTGCCTGTGCGCTCAATTGTTTTAATCATGTGTTTATTCTCCTCTTATCTTACGCGCATGCAAGTTTGAAGTTATAGAAGCAATTTTCTTCCGTAACCACGCCATCACGCTGTTGCCGCTCCAATATCTGGGTAACTCCTTCAACGGCCACGCCGCCAGCTTTCTCAACGGCACGGCGTTGGGGCACATTGGTGACACTCGTACGCAGGATAACGTCCTCAAATCCGTTTTCGGCACAATCATTGAGCAAAAGTTGCTTAAAGGCTGTCGATATCCCGCGCCTTCGAAAGGGCTCTGCGACACCGTCCTCAGCGACATAGGCCATTGTATCGACCCTGTCCTCGCATTCGAGAGCTGTGGCCACATCAAATTTGGCAGAAAGGGGCGTGGAGATGATAAAGGAAACGGGAGCGCTGGTTTCAGGGCACAGTCCCACGAAAACATGCCCGCCTTTATCGAAATAGTCGCAGAAAATGGCGGTCACCTCATCTTCTGTGAAAACCTCGTTGTAAGGCTCGCCGCCGAACACCTCGGCATAGAGCGTGTTGAGACCACCCTCGAGCAGAGTAAGAAGTTCGTCTTTGGTTTCGATTTTAATCACATTTAAGCCTGTTTTTTGCGCGGCTTGACGCAAGAGTTGAGTTGTCATCAGATGCTAATCCTTTTAAACGCAGATATAATTTTTATTTTGGAAAAGATTTTGAGCGCCGTGCGGTATCAGCCGCGCTCAGGGACTAAATATAAGGGTTTAGCCCCAGCATCTATGATGATGGTGGTGTGAAGTCTGTACAAAAATGGTCGTTTCTATTTTTGACATATTATTTTTGTACGTGAGTTCAAAGATATTTTCAAGGGAAAAGTGACTAATCTAATTCCTTATAGAGATACTTCCCGCTGACTCGGAAGCCGTTGCGGGTGTAGAATTCCTCGACATCCTTGCCGTCCTTGTGGTCGACATCCAGCTCGATTTCGTTACAGCCTTCTTCGCGCGCGCGATTTTCTGCAAATTCAAGCAAGAGCCTGCCCAGACCTTTTTCCCTATGGTTTTCGTCAATGACAACCTGTTCGATATAGGTCACAAACCCGTCATGCAGATTATGGTTATGGATAACGCCAATCACGCCAACAACCTTGTTTTCAAGTTCGGCAATAAACATGCGATAACCTGTGGCGCGCGCGACAAAGACGCGCTGGGAATAGGTCTGCATGTCCAGACCAGGAATAAGTTGGAGAAGGATAGGGTAGGCATTGTAATAATCGACATCCGAACGTGCCTCGCGGATGGTCAGGTCCTCACCCGTTTTTGTCTTTGTTTTATAGGAGTCCAAAACCGCACTCATAAATCACCATAATAAAAGTTGATAAGTGCGCTATTCTCTAGCCTATTTTCATATCTTTGGCAATTTTTCGTTGTGGGGATGTGAAATAAAAAAAATTGGTTGCGGGGGCAGGATTTGAACCTACGACCTTCAGGTTATGAGCCTGACGAGCTACCGGGCTGCTCCACCCCGCGTCACCAAGAAAGATGTTCTGCTGTTACCTATTAAGATAGGTCGCTGAACAAGAGATAGTAGGGTATAACGCTCGAGACTTTAAAATGCAAGCCTCAATCACGAAAAAATACGCGCGTTACGCCCTTTTATTTAATTAGTGGCCGCCAGCACCAATTGCAGGCTCGACATGATGGAACATTTCCATCAGATCAGCATTGACCAAGTAATGCACATAAATCGCAGCGGCATAACCAAGAGCTATCACTGGTGTCCATTTTAAATGGCCAAAGAAGGTATAGTAACCGCGCGCTGTTCCCATGAGAGCAACACCGGCCGCTGAACCGATTGAGAGAAGCGATCCCCCCACACCAGTTGTGAGCGTAATAAGCAACCAGTGGAAGTCACTCATTTCTGGGTTCATGGTTAAAACGGCAAACATGACGGGAATATTATCGACAAGTGCCGAGATAATGCCCAAGGCAATATTGGTCATGTCGGCACCGTATCCCGCGTACATTGCGTTGGAGGCAAGCTCCATATAGCCAAGATATGCGAGACCACCCACAGAGAAGATAACGCCGAAGAAGAAAAGAAGTGTATCCCATTCCGCTGAGCGCACACGGTCAAGCACATCCATTTTGTCTCTCGAACCTGTAAAGCGCATAATGTACGACTGAATCATCAGGAATGACAAACCTGTCATCATACCCAAGAAGGGGGGAAGACCTAGGAATTGTTCAAATGAAATCGCCATTGCAATAGTCAGAAGACCCAAGAAAATAAAGCGACGTGCACCGCGTTTCATATGCTCTTCATGGGCCAATGGTTCAGGTTTCGTTTTTGGAACAAAGAACGACATGATAACCGCTGGTACCAAGAAACAAACAACAGAAGGCAGGAACAGACGGAAGAACTCGAAAAAGTCCAGATGTCCAGCCTGCCAGACCATCAATGTTGTAATATCACCAAAGGGCGAGAATGCACCACCCGCATTAGCGGCACAGACAATGTTGATACAGGCGAGCAGAATAAATTTTGGTGATCCATGTCCCACAGCCATCACAACAGCACCCATAACAAGTGATGTGGTTAAGTTATCTGCAATCGGCGAGAGGAAAAAAGCCAAGAACCCAGTTGCCCAAAACAGCTGGCGCATGGTGAGGCCTGCTTGTACCAATTTTCCACGAAGAGCGCCAAATACATTACGTTCGCGCAAGGCTTCGATATACGTCATTGCAGCAAGTAAGAAGAGCAAAAGTGAGCTGTATTCTTCTAAACCATGAAAGACAGCAGTGTGTAATTCGTCTTTTGATAAACCTTTTTGAAGCGAAATGATTCCAACAATCACCCAGATAAGTCCCGCGCCCAGCATAACAGGCTTGGATTTACGCAAATGTGAATATTCCTCTGTCAGCACGAACAGGTAAGACAGCACGAAAATAACAATACAGAGAGAGGCAAGCCACGTGTCTGTCATTGTCGTGATTTCCAAGGTTTTTTCGCGGGGGGCCGCGAGAGCCAATTCAGGGAAAAAGGAAGAAACTAAAAATGTGAACAGTGTGAAAAAGCCAACTGTCAGGCTTGTTTGTAAACGCATGTCTGGATGCTCCAATTATAGCGGACTTACTTGTTAAAATTATTTTTCATTAAGCGGGGAACAGGTGCGGATAACAGATGTTGCCCAAATGCGTCGCGAATATATCAGGACGTTTTCATAAATCCAGAAAATTTTTAATTTTTTTTGCAACTTTATCTTAAGTTACTCAAAAGATTGCAAAATTATCCTAGAGAAAGTTGAATAACTTTAACCGTGTCAATCGCCCTGTATTGGAGTAAGACGCCTCAAGTTGCGTCTGTAACTGTGTGAGCAATACAGTTGTTGCCGCCAAGTCCGTGTCAGAAATATCCGAGATGATGGATTTGAACAAATTGGCGTCATCCTCGTTTTTGACAACTTGATTTTCAATGATACTGGCCTTTGAGGCAAGGTCGGTTTGAATGTACCCAATGTCCGTTACCGCCTCTTTCACCAAATCAAAGGCTTCGGTTATAGAGGCAGGGTCAGCGGGATTGTTTGCGGCAATATTCATGGCGCGGAACAGTTTTTCAAATCCAGGGTGGTCAGCTGTGACACCGTAAGTAATGCTGAACCCATCCGAAATCTCAGCAGAGGCGAGATTATTGTCCCCCTGATAATAGGCTGTATCAGGTATAGAAGGGTAAGGTGGCGCCTGCACAATAATGGCTGGGTCAGTAATATCAACGGGTGGCGTATCTATCAGGTCGCCTGAGAAAAGGTAGCGCCCACCTAAATTCACATTGAGGAGTGATTCAAGCGCGCCTTGTGCATTGCTAGCTGTATTTTGAACGTCCGCTGGAACAAGCAAAGAACCACTCAAACCTTGGGCGAGTTTCTGTTGAAGGTTTCCTGCAAGGTCCAGAATATTAGTCAGGGTCGCAAATTTCGCCTCAATGCGCGCTGATACGTTACTGGCGACAACATTTTGTGATTCAATACGTGCCAAATCATTTTCAACATTTAGCAAGCGCTGTGTTGCACGGCCTGTGTCGGCGTATGTTAAACCAACTTTTCCTGTCGAAATTTTGATTTGTTGTTTGGACAATTCTGTTTGGATGCGCAAATTCTCGGCATTCAAACGACCGCTAAAGGCAAATGTGGAAACGCGTGGTGATGTCATAATTTAACTCTCCTTACTCACGTTATCTCACCGCTGCAATGAGATCCTGAAACAGGTCTCTGAGTGTTGCAATTACGGTGGCCGATGCTTGGAAATAATTTTCAAGTTCAAGCAAACGGGCTGTTTCTTCGTCAATATTCACGCCAAACTGGTTTTTAATGAAATCAAAGGTCTGGTCGTAAACGGCTTGCGAAACCTCGGTATCATCCAAGGCAACAGAGGCCTTAATCGCAGCATCTGAAATAATGCTCTCGGCATAGCGTGTAATGGATGATGTTTTGGCCGCAAAGTTACCAGCTGCGTTAAATGATGTCTGTGTATTCAGCGTATTGGCAAGGCTTTCGACAATATCTGTATCACCTGCTGTAATTCCAAGGTCACCAATGGCAAGTGCAGGGTCAGCCGACAAACGACCAAGAGCCAGATAATTCGGGCTATCAATCAGATATTGTGACACGCGAATATTCTCGGCTGTTGAACCGTAAAACATGTCATTAAAGCCAAAGTAATCAGACAGGCCTTGTCCAGCGGGGGCAACAGAGCTTGTCAGCTCATTAAATGAAATCCCTTCACCAGCAGTTGTGGCCAAAATTTCAATTTGTCCTGCGGCGTTGATGGAGGCTGTGACGCCTGCAGCACCGTTAATGGCGGCCACCACATCGTTAACAGTTGCAAAGGCGCCAATGTTAATGTCAGTCACATTTGTGACAACACCGTTGACATCAGTTGTGGCAATACGGAAGTTACCTGCACCTGCAAAGGCCTCGGCGCCTGTGTAAGTCACAGTCGGGTTACTTGTAATAGAGGGGCGTGAAGGGCGTGATGCACCTTGGTTTAAAACCGCATTCATTGTGTCCTGAAGGACGCTTGCAATTTCATTGAGCTTTTCTTGCTCCTCAACCAATGTCCCGTCACGAATTTCGATAAGCCCGCTCAACTCGCCACCACGAATGCTTGTTGTGATGTCCTGGCCATTGACTGTAATTGGACCAATGGTAGCTGGGTAGGCAGATGAACTGTCAAAGTTTGAACTTGTGCTGTAATCCAACAAGTAAGGACGTGCTGTTAGAAGCGGTTGTCCACCCTTTTGGTAGATGTTGACGCGGTTTTGCCCATCGATAAATGTGTTGAAATCAATAAGCGCTGAAAGCTCTTCGAGTTTACCTGCGCGCTGATCCTCTAATTCCGCCAAAGTGCCTTGGTCAACAATATTTGTTTTGACCAAACGCTTGTTCAGCTCGTCCAGTGAAATCAAAAGCTCGTTAATATCATCAATAACCAAACCAATATCACGGTCGGCTTGCAAACGTGCATCTTGGATATAGGCAGATGTTTGACGCAAACTGTCGGCAACAATTGCGGCATCGGCCACAATCTGTTGCTTTTGTGATGGGTTTTCGGGCGAGGCGGCAAGCAAATTCAGATTTGAAACAAGATTGTTCAATCCACCGCTGAGTGACGTATCAGCACCCAATTGTCCCAAACGTCCAACATAGACCTCCAGATTTTCAGAAATCACCTGATTACGGTTATGCACCATTGAATCTTCGTAAAGATTACGGATCAGGTTTTTATCCAAGGCACTGTAAATGTCACCATTTCTTGGAATTGTTCCGATATTGGTTGTCACACCGTCTGGTATATATGTGCGGCGTGTGTAGCCTGGACGGTTGGCATTGGTAATGTTTTGTGTGGTCACACTGATACTTTGCTCGGTTGAGCGAATACCAGCATAGGCCAGATATAATCCTGAGGTTAATGACATACATGACCTCCTTTATCTGAAAGGTCGCCTTTTGAAGTTCCGTGCGCATTTTTACGGCTCAGGATTTCAAGATGTTTCTGGGCGTTTGTGTTCAGCTCTTTTTGAACCTGAAACAGCAGGGCAATCCCTTCTGTTACCACATCGCTATCACTTTTTTTTGCAAGAGCTGTGGCCTTGTCTTCAAGATCTTTGAGCATCATCATCTTGCGCATGTAGAGACCGTTTAATGAAAGATGTCCATCATCTGCTAGGATTTCATTTTCAACACGGATGAAACCCAGAAGATCACGTGCATCGTTCAAAAACTCTGAAAGATTTTGTGTCTCTGTTATGCGCTGTTCTTTAGCTGTTTTCATCATCTTTGTTTCCTGTTGCGTCTGCTTTGGTATAGGCCTGTGTGGCATCCTCTGCTGCGCGTGTATCCTTTAATTGTTGGGCTGTGGCATCCATCTGTTCTTCAAGATTTTTCGTGTAATCTTCCAAAACATTCATGATAGTGGCCAGCGCCTCTGTCTTTTCCTGTTTGTCTTTGGCGGGAAGGCTTTCAAGATAGGCGCGCACTTTTTCCGGGTCTGGTAGCTCAATTCCTGTTTCAATAAAGGCTTCAGGTGATTTTGCTTTGTTCCATGTTTCTAAAAAGTGTTCGACATCCTTCATCTTGTTACTTCATTTCCCGCCAAAGGCGATTCTTAAGGGTTGCGTTGGTCAGTTATTATCTGACCGCGGCAATCAATTCGTCAAACATTTCATCAGCTGTTGACACAACCTGTGCGGCTGATGAATAAGCCTGCTGTGAGACAATCATCTTGTTAAACTCACGCGATGTATCTGTCAGTGAGAGTTCAATCGCAGATGAAATCAGCTCACCAGCTTGCCCTTCTGTCGGGTTTCTCAAGTTAAGTGCACCAGCGTTGACGTTTTCGTCATAGATAGAGCCGTTCACTTGAATAAGACCGTTCGGGTTCGGGAAGGTGGCAATTGGTACCTGATAAATCGGAATACGCACACCGTTCTCAAAGAAGGCTGTCACAATTCCGTTTCCATCAACATCCACACCAGCCAATGGTCCAAATTGGATACCGTCTTGGTCAATGAAGAAGATTTCAAGGTCAGGCGTGAGTGTATTGGCTGCAAAGTGCGTTAAACCATCTGTTTCACCAGCTGTTCCAAGATCAACAGCAACCACTTGGTCAGAGGCACCTGATGTCCAGTTTGTAATGCTCCATTGTGGAACGACTGGTACTGTACCTTGTAATGAACCGTCACCATTAAAGGTCACAACGATATCACGCTGAATAACAGGTGGTGGCCCAGGAAGAGGGGCCGCTGTCTCCAAGTTACCAGAAACAAGGCCTGTTGTTGCATTGATAGGGTCATCGTAAGTTAATGTCCATTCGTCAACGGCCGTTTTAGTCCATGTTGTATTAATGATGTGAGCTACACCAAGTGAGTCATTAATTTGGATAGAGTTAATGAATGAGTCACCAACAACGGCATCCGCTGGAACGTTCACATCAAATGATGCGTTGGCTGTGGCAACGGCTGTACCGGCAACGGCACCCACATTCACTGGCTCCACAGAGCTGATGTCATAAGGGTTAAGCGCAAGCACATTCCCAAGGTCATCTGTACGCTGACCCATGAGGTAGTATCCTTCACTGTTACGGAGAAGCCCGTCAGCATCTGGTCTGAATGTCCCGTTACGTGAATAATTGTAAGCTGTTGGAAGGGCGTTAGGGTCATCAGAGACAACAAAGAAGCCTTTCCCGTTAATCGCCAAATCTGTTGAACTATCAGTGGCCTCGACCAGACCTTGTGATGTCAAAGATTGACGTGTGCTAAATAACACACCACCAGATGACAGACCTGAACGTGTTGATCCACCTGTCACAAGTGAGCGGAAATCCACTTCACGTGTTTTATAGGCAACTGTTGTGGCGTTGGCGATGTTTTCACCAATCGCGCCAAGTTGCGCACCTTGTGCGCGCAATCCTGATGTCGCTGCCGAGAGGGCTCCTGTTAAACTCATAGGGTTTCTCCTTTCGTAAAAAAACCGTTACTACTCTTTTTAACCTTTAAAAAAATCTATTCTTAATTCTCTACACGGCGCACATGATTAAAATTGGGCGCGGTGGTCGTTAAATTCTTTACGCGCTTGTGCTTCCGCCATTTGTGCGTGAAATTTTCGAGATATCATCAACACCAAAGAACAGGTCGCCAGCGCGCAGTGTAATCGCACCATTTGATCCTGTTTCCACAGAATCCACCGTGACATTTGTAATGATATCGGCATCAATTTCCGCGCCCGCGCCATCAAGGGCGACAACTGACATGTAAAGCACCTCGCCATCGGCAACGGGGATGCGTGTTTCCGCGCTATCAAGACTGAAATTGTAAGCGCCAGGATTCTGTGCTCCCAGATTTTCTTTGTAAACCAATTGTCCAGAGCCATTACGGATAATGACTTCCGCTTTATCTGTTCCTTTATTAAGAGAGTATGTCCAATCAGCATTGCCATCCTGCATCGCAGTCTGGTTTGTCGCGATTTCAACATCATTGCCAATATAAGAGAACGCGCTGAAGGAGGAACTGACTTGAAGTGAGTCAATAATATTACCAAGCTTCAGGTTTGTATCAATTTGCTGTTCAAGGGATGAATATTGAACCAGTTGGTTTGTGTATTCTGTTGAATCCACAGGATCAAGCGGGTTTTGGTTTTGTAATTGTGTCAGCAAAATACCCAAGAATTGCTGCTGGAGCTCTTCGGCCTTTTCCTTATCTGTTTGCGCTGCACCCGAACCAGAGGCTGTGGACTCACCATCACGGATAACGCGCGTTCCGTTTTGTGCGAAAAGGTTCGAACTGTTTGAGACTTGAGTAATAGCCATTTGCAAAGCTCCTTATATATCGTTGCGCTTTTGAAAAATCGGTTTAAGCGCGCAAATTCTTTAATGTTACAGACCTTCTCACGGGGCTTTTCCAAATATTGGGCGCAAACCCTGCAAAAAAATGAATTTCAAATGAATCTGGTGGGGCGTTAACTTCGTTTTAAGAATTTCTAAAATACTATGGTAGCTGTGAGAAAAGTATGTTTGCGCTTTATGCGGCAAATATTTTACGCTAAACTCATAAGTTAAAGCGACTTTCATAGAATTTGAAAGGCTTTGGCGGCCCCAAGGAAATGGGGTTTTAAACGGCTCTAGGATGGAGTGACATGCCAGTTATAGCAACCAATACAGCGGCGAATACGTCGTTGATATATTTAAATAGGAATTCGGCGGAACAGTCTCGTTCCCTCTCGAAGATTTCGAGTGGGACTCGTATTGTGCGTGCATCAGATGATGCGGCCGGCCTGGCTGTGTCCTCCCGCATTAGTGCAGATATAGCTACTCTCGAACAAGCATCACGGAATACGTTGCAGGCGCGCGCGGTACTCCAAACGGCTGATGGCGCGCTGGCCCGTGTGGCGGATATTCTCCAACGGATGAAATCGCTCGCTGCACAGTCCCTTTCGGGTTCTGTTGATAATAATGCGCGTGGTTTTATCAACCAGGAGTACCGCCTTCTGAATGATGAAATTAATGCCATTGGGATTAACACGGAATTTAACGGGCAACAGTTGATTAACGGGACATATACGCCTGTGGTTGGAACATTTTTGGTTGGTGTGGATTCTGGGGACACAATAGCCATAAATCTTTCTGCTGTGGATATTGATACAACCGATAACCTTGGCGACAATGGCTCGCCCTTTGATGTGGTAATTGATTTAACCAGTGTAGATACGTCCGCCAATGCAACACAGGCTTTTGACTCTGTGGATATCGCAATTGATCAGATTTCCAGTTATCGCGCAGATATCGGAGCGCTTGTGTCACGTTTTGAACAACGCGGTGAATATATTGTGACCGCACTTGAAAATCTGACAGCGGCCAATTCCTCTATCAAGGATGTCGATATTGCCGCTGAACAAACTAAGCTTGTTGCCTCTCAAGTCCTGACAGAGGCCTCGATTGCCGCACTCGCGCAGGCTAATTCTACGAAGGCTAGCCTGCTTCAGCTTCTCGTTCCTTAAAACATTTCAAAAATAAAAAATCTTTTTTACCCTGTATGTAACTTGCTATATTTCAAAAGTTGCACACAGGCATATGTTGCATTTTATAAACTTATTCCTTTTCAGATACGTTTGGCATACGCATGACGTGATAGTTGCGTCATGCCTAACTAAACTGAAAGGACCATATTAAATGGCTATTATTACAGGTACAGAACAAGACGACACACTCACAGCTTCTCCGCCACTGGGACAAAGTTACATGGACGAAGAAAATACGTTTCACGGATTAGGCGGACGAAATGTCATTTATGGGGGGAATTTAAAAGACACAATCTATATAGGCACCAATTCCGATCAGACAGAAATGAATTACGTGGATTCAGGCGCTGGTGATGACCTTATCATTGGTGGTGATGGTGAATCCCCGCAAATGATTGTTCACGATGAAATTCACGCGGGCACAGGAAATGACCTTGTGTGGGCATGGGCTGGTGATGATTTAATTTACGGCGATGATGGTAACGACGAAATCCATGCAGGAGAAGGTGCAGATACACTTTACGGCGGAAACGATAATAACTCACTTTATGGCGATGAAGGCAACGATACGATTCACGGCGATGCTGGCGACGATGTTTTACGTGGCGGCACAGGTGTTGACACCCTTTATGGTGGTGACGGCGATGACTATCTTTTCGCAGATTATGATGCGGCAAGTTCCGAGGCGGAAACCACAGGGGCTTTAATGTATGGTGGCGCAGGCGCCGACCGTATTTACGCAACATCTGGCGATGACACACTTGATGGTGGCGACGGAAACGACGTTATCTATGGCTATGGTGGTCAAGACACTATAAATGGAGGGGGCGGTCAGGACTTTCTTTATGGTCATGATGGTAATGACATTATCAATGGTGGTGCCGATAAAGACCGTATATATGGCGGTGATGGCGCTGATAGCCTGAATGGTAGTGGTGGGCATGACTATATTTACGGCGACACTGGTAATGATGTGCTCACTGGCGAGGATGGTTATGATAGCTTGTATGGAGAAGGCGGAGACGACACGCTCTATGGCGGTCTTCATAACGATAACCTTTATGGCGGCAGTGGAAATGACGAGCTTCATGGGGGAACCCAGCACGACAACCTATATGGTGGCGACGGGAATGACATCCTCAATGGCGGTGACGGTATTGACGATCTGTATGGAGGCGCTGGAAGTGATGTCTTTGTGCTGGATTCAGCAGATGGGTATTCTGACAATATTCATGACTTTAATCTAGGTGAAAATGATGTTCTGGACATGGGGGAGTTACTTGACAATATGATGTCTAATATTGGCGATTACCTTCAATTCGATGATAGCAACGGTACAGATACTGTTATCTCTGTAGATCGTGATGGATCTGGCACAGCTAATGGCTGGGAGCAGGTTGCTACCTTGCATGATGTAACGGCACTGGACATGCAGGCCATGTATACAAATGGTAACATTATCTAGGCTTTAACGATTATTTCCCAACGAAAACCCCGCCACGTGCGGGGTTTTTATTTTTATAAGTTTACCCCTTTACAGCCTATGTTTTTTCCAGTTAAGGTGATCGGAAACTAATCTCTATAAAGGACATATCATCATGGCAAATATTTACGGCACTTCTGGCGACGACCTTCTGGACGCAATAGCCCTCGGCTTCGAAGACGAAGAAAACACAATTTATGGATATGATGGCAATGATGAGATCTATGGAGGTAATTATGACGACTTAATTTACACTGGCACTAATAGAAGCTTAGTGGATATTTTTGATGTTAAAGAGTTTGTTTACGCAGGTGCGGGTGACGACACGATTTTCATTCAGGGTACCGCAGGAACCACCAATGTTTACGGTGAAGCAGGAAACGACACAATACATGGTTCAATTAATGTTGATGGAATATATGGGGGGAGTGGTGTCGATGTAATCTACGGTAAAGGCGGAATTGATTACATTGAAGGCGGTGATGGCAATGATTACCTGTATGGTGATTTCAATGGTGCAACAACATCTGAAGATGGAAGAGACACTATATTAGGTAATAAGGGCAATGATCGAATTTACGGAGGTGGCGGAGACGATAGTCTTTTTGGGGGGCAAGGTACTGATACTATTTATGGCGGTGATGGAGATGATTATATTAGAGGTCATAGCGATTATAGCTCAGACAATCCAGATGATGATACGCGAGATTATCTTTATGGTGAAGCTGGAAACGATACAATTCATGGAGATAGAGGAAACGATAGAATATATGGTGGCGAAGGCGATGACACAATTTTTGCTGGACGTGGTGTAGATTATGTTTGGGCAGGTGAAGGAAACGATTTTGTTCACGGTGGAGCGTCAGGAGATGGGGCTGATGTGATAAGGGGTGAAGCTGGTGATGATATTATTAATGGCATGGAGGGTGACGATTTTCTTCATGGTGATACAGATTTGACCGTCTCAGACCCAAATTATGAATGGGGTAATGATTCAATTCAAGGTGGAGATGGAAATGATAAAATTTATGGTCAAAAAGGAGATGATGTTCTTTATGGTCAGGCAGGATACGATAGTCTATGGGGGGGCGAAGGTGCAGATCTTTTTGCATTCAGAAATGAAAATGATGGAACATTTGACTACATCAAAGATTTTTCTGTAGCCGAAGGGGATATTCTATTTTACGAAGACTCTTATGTTGATCGCTATTATGCAAGCTTCGATCCTAATAATGTTATTAGGTTTAGTGATAACGGAACCGATTCAATTCTTGAATATAAAGAAAGCACTTCTAGTACAACTTGGATGCAAGGATTTAAAATAGAGAATGTCACAGGTTTGGATGTTGATACGATGTTTGCTAATGGTACATTAGTTTTATAAGCAACAATATAATTAAAAAACCCCGCGGTTTGCGGGGTTTTTTAATGTCTTAAGAAATTTCAGGATTCTGTTAACTCGTTTTTAATACATTCCATCGTATTCTGAGAAGGTAGGTGGGATTGGGTCAACAAAACGGACAAAAGTCCAAACAATTTTCTCCTACATCATTAGTAACGATTTTTGCATGGCGTGGTGTCATGTGGAATTCAACGATCTCTAGAATTAAGAGGTCGCATTAACGCTCTAGGAAGGAGAAACGCAATGCCAGTTATTGCAACAAACACTTCAGCCAACTCGGCTCTTATTTATCTCAACAGAAACTCAGAAGATCAACAGTCATCTTTGGCGAAAATCTCAAGTGGTTCACGTATTGTACGTGCCTCTGACGATGCTGCCGGTTTGGCCGTATCTGCACGTCTACAAGCTGATATTTCAACGCTTGAGCAAGCCAGTCGTAACGCGACACAGGGTCGTGCGGTGCTTCAAACAGCTGATGGTGCCTTGGCACGTATTGGTGATATTCTGCAACGTTTGAAGTCACTGACAGCGCAAGCAGCTTCTGGTTCTGTGGATGCAACATCACGTGGCTTTATCCAGCAGGAGATTGATCAGCTGGCGACTGAGATTGATGATATTGCAACACAAACTGAATTTAATGGCGCCTCTTTGATTGATGCATCTTATGATGAACTCTTTCTTGTTGGTGTTGATTCAGCAGATACAATTTCAATTGACTTTACAGCAGCAGGCGACAACGTGGATGCAACAGCAGCAACATTAAGTGTTGAATCTGCTGACCTCGATGTTGTCACAAGTGATGCTTCGAGAGCAACAGCGATTGACAATGTGAGCGCAGCGATTGACACAGTTTCAGGTTATCGTGCGACAGTGGGTGCGGCGATTTCACGTTTTGAATATCGTGGCGAATACATTGAAAGTGCGATTGAAAACCTGAGTGCTGCTAATTCATCTATCAAGGATGTTGATATTGCAGCAGAGCAAACAAAGTTGGTTGCTTCACAGGTTCTTACAGAAGCATCGATTGCAGCGTTGGCACAGGCCAACCAGTCAAAGGCCTCTCTCTTGGCACTACTTCGTTAATCCAAACGAATAAATAAAAAAATATTTTAGTTAAGAAAAGCGCGGTTTACTGCGCTTTTCCTGCTTGTCTTCACAAATATTTTCTTTTGCGTTAAACTTCTGTTAAGTTTTTTTCAGATATTCTGAGAATGTAGCGAAAAGGGGATTCACATGAATCAAACTTTCGTGTAACATAGAAGTTGGTAGATCCGAGGAATGGTGAGCCGCTTCCGGTCTTGTAAGGATTACGAGGTCGCATAACAACTCTAGGAAGGAGAACGCAATGCCAGTTATTGCAACAAACACATCGGCGAATACCGCCCTTATTTATCTTAATCGAAATTCAGCAGAACAACAGTCATCACTGTCCAAAATCTCAAGTGGAACGCGAATTGTGCGTGCTTCTGATGATGCGGCCGGTCTAGCGGTGTCTAGCCGTATTCAAGCCGATATTACAACACTTGAGCAGGCCAGTCGAAATGCAACACAGGCCGCAGCCGTGCTTCAAACAGCAGATGGTGCCTTGGCACGTGTGGGTGATATTTTGCAACGTATGAAATCACTCGCGGCGCAAGCCGTGTCTGGTTCTGTCGATGCTGCCTCACGTGGTTTTATTGACCAAGAGTATCAATTATTGCTAACTGAAATTAACGATATTGCGTTACAAACCGAATTTAATGGAACGGCGCTTATTGATGGTAGTTATAATGATAGTTTCCTTGTTGGTGTAGACTCGGCTGATGTAATTGCAGTAGACCTATCAGCAACAGGTGCCAACGTTAACGTCCAGACTACCGGTGGTATTTTGACGTTTGGTGCTACTGATTTATCAGCTACAAGTGTTGCAACGGTTGACCCTATTACACCATCAGGTGCAAACTTGGCGCTTGACGTAATTGATGCCTCGATTGATGCAGTGTCAGGTGCACGTGCCACAATAGGTGCGCAGGTGTCACGTTTTGAATACCGTGCAGAATATATTGAAAGTGCGGTTGAAAACCTGACAGCGGCCAATTCATCCATCCGTGATGTTGATATTGCGGCTGAACAGACAAAGTTGGTGGCCTCACAGGTCCTGACAGAAGCCTCGATTGCGGCTCTTGCGCAGGCGAACCAGTCGAAATCATCTTTGTTGGCGCTTCTAAGGTAGGGTAGGTTAAGGGTCATTTACAGACTCAACCTACGGACTTACCTAAGTTGGATCGTTCCTAAAAGATGGACAGATTCATTTGCTAGCCAACATGAGACGGTTAAATGACAGAATCTTAACCGACTTTAGGAAGGTTAAATGACAGAATAAAGGGCACGGGCTTCCGCGCCCTTTTTTCGTGCGCCCAAAATGTGATTTTATCCCGTGTAATAACACTGTAGAATAGTCAAAACTTAAGATGTTCTTAAGGTTTCGCGTGATATCCTTAAAGGGATAACAAGGAGAGTTATTGGTATGTCATCAGTAGGATTAAACGGCACAGTCGTCCAAAGCGGATCACGCATTTTCGTTTCAGGTTCATCATCGGGGATCGATACCAACGCATTGATTGATGCGGCGGTACAGCAACGTCTGCGAGAAGCAGATTTAATTGATATTCGTATTGATGAGAATTTATTGCGCTCGCAAGGCTATGACCAGTTGCAAGCCTTGGGCGGAAGTGTTCAATCCTCGCTTGATGCGTTACGTCGTTCCTATGGGTTTTCTGGTTCTGGCTCAAGTGTTTATGAACAGAAGACAGGCACGCTTTCCAGTAATACGGCAACAGACCCGACATCTCTTCTCAATGTTTCTATTGACGAAACCGCAGCCAGTGGCACGCATACAATTGTCGTGCGTGAAAAGGCGCGTGAACATATTATTACAAGTGATCCCATAGCTGACCCAACAGCGGCTCTTGGGCAGAACGGCTCGTTCCGTTTACGCCTTCCCGGGCAAGCACAGATTAATATTAATGTGACTGGCACAGATAATCTGAACGACATTGCTGCCAAAATTAACGCCGTTACCGCTGATACGGGTGTTGGTGCGGCCGTTGTTAAGGTGAATGAAACAAATTATAAGCTTGTCCTCACAGGACAGGAAACAGGTGTGAATATCCGCCGTGAGGGGATTAGCGGTGATAATGTTCTTCAGGCCATTGGTGTTCTTGATGGCGCAAATGCCTATAAAAACACCGCTCAAACATCAGAAAAGGCACGTCTGACCTATAACGGGATTGATATTGCACGTGATGATAATTCCTTTGATGATTTGATTACGGGCGTTAATCTTGATGTGCTCAATGCAGACGTAGGGACAACAATTACATTAAATATTGGACAGGATAACGCGGGCATTAAGTCGGCTATTCTCGATTTTGTAGATTCTTACAATGCGCTGCGTGACTTTGTTCTTCAAAATCAGGTTGTCAATTCTGATGGAACAGTGCCAGAGGATGTATTGCTTGCAAATGATAATCTTCTCGAACAGGTCGACAACCAGTTACAATCACTTGTTGGCTTGAATTTTAATACAGGCGCGCAGGAGACTTTGGCCGAGATTGGTATTGAATTTGATGCCAATAACCGCCTGACAGTCGATGAATTGGTGCTTGATACAGCCATTATTGATGACCCTGATGTCGTGCGGAATATCTTCCAGACACAATATAGTGACGATAATGCGGAATTTGAGATTTTGAGTAACACCTCAACGCAAGTTTCACTTAACTTTGCGCTAGATATCACAACGGATGGCACAAACATCACAAATGTATCGGTCGGTGGTGATAATACGCTCTTTACCTTTAGTGGTGGAACAATCAAGGGGGCTGCTGGTACAATCTATGAAGGCATCAGCTTTGCCTATGTTGGCACAGCCAGCACAACGGTGAATATCGCCTTTGACCAGGGTTTTGCCGATTTGGCCTCAAACACACTTGAGGGCTTGGTCAATACAGTTGATGGTCTTATCCAGCAGGAAAAGCTGGCCATTGAGAGTACCAACGAGAATTTGCAATCACGGGCCGACCGCGTGCGTGAACGTGCCGAGGCTTACCGTTTATCTTTGATTGAACGTTATGCCCGTTTTGAGTCTCAGCTTAATCAGGCCAATGGCTTGCTTAACCAAATCCGCGCCATTTTAGGAACAAATGACGATGACAACTAATCCTTACGGCAACGCCAGTAACGCTTATCTGCAAACCCGTGATGAGAATATGGGGCAGATGGAGATTGTGCTTGAATGCTTCAAGGGAATTATCCGTTTCATCCGTTCGGCAAAGTCTGCCTATCAGGATAATCAACTCGACACGATGTGCTATTGGATTGGGCGCGCGTCAAAGGTGATTGAGGCGTTGCATGCTAATCTGGATATGGAGCAGGGCGGTGCCGACGCTGAATTTTTGCAGGAATTTTATGTGACGCTTTTGGGTCGTTTTGGAAAAATTTTGGAGCGTCCCGATGTGGCGCATGAATTTGACCAGCTGCTGGGCTATGTCCAGCCGGTTTACGAGCGGTGGTACAAGCTGACACATGGGGCGCTTCCAAAGGCTGTTGAGGCTGAGGAAGAGGAAATGCCACCCGTTTCATCGGATAAAATTCATTAGATAATCCAATCATTTAAAAGTTTTTTACGCAAAGCAGGTCAGTTGGCCTGCTTTTTGCATTGTTGTTTCTCATGAACATTTTGCCGTTTTTCTCCAACCGGGGCGAGGGGCATAACAAAGGAGAAACGGCATGCATAAGCCCGAAGCACATAATAATAAAGAAGAGCTTTCAAACGCAGGGGAATGGGATCACTTGGATGATGATGTGCTGATGGCACAAATGGCAAAGGATGATGAACAAGCCTTTGCACTTCTTATGAATAAATATCACAGCAAGCTAAAGGCGCTGGGGTGGCGTGTTCTCTTTAATGATCAGGCGGCCGAAGATGCGGTGCAGGAGGCGTTCTTGGCGCTCTGGCGCACACGTCATAAATGGGAAATTGGCGGGGCGGCAAAATTATCCACGTGGCTTTACCGTGTGACCATTAACCGTTGTGTTGATATCAAGCGTAAGCGCCGCGTGAAGATCGATATCGAGGATACAACCATGTCCGTTGAGGCCAAGGGCGATGATATTCTTGAGGCTAAACACCGTCAGGTACGTCTGGACGCTTTCTTGAAAGAATTACCAGAACAGCAAGCCTTGGCTCTGCGCCTTTACTATTTGGAAGAAAACTCAATTCCTGCCATTGCCAAGTCTATGGACAATACAGAAGATGGTGTCCGCTCGCTTATAAAGCGTGGGAAAGCCAATATGCGTCAATTTGGGGATGAACTGTCGGGTTTAATCTAGCAGTAAATTAGACAACGCTATCCATAGAGATGCGCATCTTTGCAATTTCGACCTGTGCCCGCAGGTCAATCTCTGCCAGAATTTCAGTCAGCAATGGATCGCTGATATTTTCTTTATGCGTTGCGGCGATATCGGCCAAATTCAGCAAATGTCCAACTGTTAGCTGACCACTCATGAGCGTCAGTCTGATTTTTTCCATTTCATTAAGAAGCTGTTCACCGCGCTCGCGCATGCGTTTGCGGGCTTTTCTTTCTGTCGGGTCTTCCACGGCTTGTGCTGCAAGTAACGCTTCAACATTCGTCACAGCCTGGCTTTGTGCCATGCTTGATGTTTCAGGGATATCAGAGGCGGTCAGCATTGTTCCAAAGACACCAGAGCCACTTGAACTTTTGCTCGACTTCTTCGATTTGTCAGTTTTACTTGTGCTGCCTGTCCCTTGAATTTTCATGAGGGCGTCCTTTACCGCGTTAACTGTTTACCCTGCGTCTGAAACAACTCAGCTTTGGGTATAGTTCCATTATATCCCAAAACGGGTTGATGCTTCAAACCACATCAGAATCAAGCATAGCGCAGTTTTGTCCCCTTGCGTAGTGGGAAAAATCTGCCGTTTCAGCCCTGTTAGAAATCAATATCCATATAAAACAAGGGGTTAAGCCTATGCCAACTTGGCATGATTCTCGCATATAGAAGGGGGAGACGAGACTAATTGGGTCAAAAAAGGAAAAGAAAATGACAACAGACATCTCAAACAGAAAAATTGATACAAAAGAAACATTGCGTCAGGGCGCATTGAGCTTGGCCTTATGGGCTGTGTTCCTCTTGTCGTTCTTTATATTGTCTTTTGCCTATAAGGCAGAGGCTGCAACAACGCGCATCAAGGATATCGTTGATATTGAAGGCGTTCGAGACAACATGCTGGTTGGATACGGTCTTGTTGTTGGTCTGGACGGCACAGGAGATGACTTAAATAACGCACCCTTCACGCAACAATCCTTAACAGCGATGTTGGAACGTTTAGGCGTTTCCATTCGTGACCAAAATTTGGACACAGGAAACATAGCGGCTGTTATGGTAACGGCTACATTACCGCCCTTTACCAATCAAGGGTCACGTATTGATGTAAATGTGTCAACAATGGGTGATGCAGACAGCTTGCGCGGTGGAACATTGCTTGTCACACCTTTGATGGGTGCGGATGGTGATGTTTACGCGATTGCCCAAGGGCCTGTTATGATTAACGGCTTCCGTGCTGATGGCGCAGCCGCTCAGATTGTCCAAAACACACCCACAGCAGGTCGCGTGCCAGCTGGTGCGATCGTTGAAAAGGAAATTGAATTTAATCTGGAAGAATTGCAGCAAATCCGTTTGGCGTTGCGTAATCCTGACTTTACAACGGCGCGCCGTGTCTCAGCTGCCATTAATAATTTTATGAAGACAGGTGTGGCACGCCCTGAAAATAACGCGTCAGTTACGCTCAACCGTCCTGTCTCATATGCAGGCTCTATTGTTGATCTGATTACAGATATCGAGCAATTACCAGTTACAACAGACCAGGTGGCCAAGGTCGTTATTGATGAATCCTCAGGAACCGTTGTGATGGGCGCAGATGTGCGCGTGAGCACTGTTGCCATCGCACAAGGCAATCTGACCATCAAAATTGTTGAAACACCACAGGTCTCACAACCTAATGCGTTCTCGGAAAATGCTGAAACAGTTGTCGTGCCGCGTACAAATGTGGATGTGAACCAAGGCGAGGATGTGAAGCTAGCTGTTATGGAGTCAGGCGTAACATTGCAAGATCTGGTTACGGGTCTAAACAGACTAGGCGTGGGGCCAGCTGATATCATCACAATCCTACAGGCGATCAAAGCCTCTGGTGCCTTACAAGCGGAGATTGAATTACTATGAGTTCGCTTAACCTGAATACAGGCGCAATGGCTGCCGTTGATAATGCGCAAAGACAGGCGCACCTGCAAAGCGCGAAAGCAAGCGCGCTTTCAACTAGACAGGCTATGGAAGAGGCTAAAAACATGGCGGCTGTTGAAGCTGCAGCCAAGGACTTTGAAGCTGTCTTTATCACAGAAATGCTGCGCCCCATGTTTGATGGCATTGAAGTTGATAAACGTTTTGGCGGTGGTCGCGGCGAAGAAGTCTTCCGCAGCATGATGATTGACGAATACGGCAAGGCGGTGGCCGAGGCGGGCGGTATTGGTATGGCAGACCACATTAAGGCCGAGCTTTTAAAGGCCCAGGAAAAGTCCGCTCAATAATAAAGAAGAGACACTAAGAAAGAAGGAAAACATGGTTATTGAAAATAGGCCCTCTCAGCAGGTGAGGAAAGACAAACCCAAATATGTCATCAATATTGAAAAATCGCTTAGCTATATCGTGCATTTGATTGCCGAATTATCCGCGACAATGGATCGTGAAGTTGATGCATTGGAAAAATATGACATCGAAAATTTCCTTATACATCAAGGGGAAAAGGCAAGGCTGGTAAAAAGTTTTGAATTTGAAGCCCAAAAATTGCTTACGGTACGTGAGAAGTTAAAAGAAATCGATCCTGAGTTGCGTCGTCAAATTCGCGAAAGCAAAGAGGATTTTATCAGATTGATGAGTAAGAACGCGACAATGTTGGAAAAACGCCTCGCCAGTACACAACGCATTAACGAGCGGATTTTGGAATCTGCACGTGAAGCTGTTAGCGAGGAAGATCCGTTCTACACCGCCTCTGGTAACCGCAGTTCATCTGCGCGCAAGACGATTTCGTCAGGTTTAACAGAAACGATTTAAACGTTACGATTTAAAAGAAAGAAAAGCCCCATGAATCTCGCAGCGACAACTGTTCTTCCAGAAACAAGTTATCTCGGTTCAAAAAGACAAATAGAACATCATGACAAGGCACGCGACAATCGTGCCGATAATGATGTGCGCGAGGCAAAAGAGCCGCGTCACGCTGATAAACGTGCTGATAAGGCGCGCGATACAGGACGCAATGACGAGGCCCGTGCCCGCAATGATAAAGTACCAGAGGATGTGTCTGATTCAATTGAGGAATTTGCAGCCTTTTTGGTCCAGAATTTTGGCGAGGATGTGACGGCCGCGCAAATTGAAGATGTTGTTGCAGACAGTATTTCAGATGGCGTGTTTGAGCCAGAATTGTTCCAAGAAAATCTAGGGCTTCTCCTCACTAGCAATGCGACCACTTCTGTTCTTGACCAGTTGGACTTCTCTATCGCGCTGGGTCAGCAGATCGACGATATTATAGCAGATGGACAGCTTGTCGGTCTTGATAAGGCCTTATCTGTTGCAAATCCTAATGGTGCGAGCAACATATTGGAAAAGATGGCAGGTGTGCCTAAAAATGAAGTCCCTGTCGCCCCGCAAGTGAATGTGAAAAGTGAGGCTATCCCTGCACCCAATCTTGAAAATGTTTCGCAAATGACCGCTTCAACTGATGTTGTGCTCACAGATGAAGAGGTTTTGGCTCTTCATAAGGCGCTTCAGGCTATTCAGGACAGCCTGACCAAAAAAGGCGCGCAAGGTGAAATACATGCCAATAAAGGACAATTTAAAAATGCGCTAGAGGCCGTACAAACACGCCTTGAAACACTGCCAGCTTTACCAGAACAGGCCAGTCGTTCAGCCCTTCCGTCAAAATGGTTTGAAAAGGCCACAGGCGTTGACAGATTGGCAGCCTTTGGTGATGTGCCAGTGGACGCAGACACGCTTGTCACTGTTCAAGTCTCGCAAGGTGCAAATACAAGTAATAATGGCCTTCATGGTGGCTATGGCCGAGGTAATCCTTATGGCCTTGTGGCTCAAGCCGCAGCACAAGGCGTTGACAATGCGAATGCGTTTAAGTTGGATGCAGGGCTTGATGCCACCCTTATTGGGGATGATGGCACGCTTAATTTTAGCTCAGGGCTTTCTTCAAAGCCAGCTGAAGCACCTGTTAACATCTTGCCACCTGTGATGTTGCCTGCAAATGCAGCGCACGCTGTAACACAGTTAAGCACGTCTATGCCAGCCACGCCCGCAGGACAGGTTGTGGCCTCGCAATTGGCGAGCATGAACGTGAAAGAGGGTGGCCAACGTATTGCATTCTCACTTAACCCCGAGGAATTGGGGCGTGTGATTGCTGACATTGAAATTGATGCCAAAAACAAGATTAAGGTGAACATTAATGTCGAAAAAGAAGCGGCCTATCACATGCTTCAACGTGATCATTCGCTTCTGGAGCAGGCCCTTCAAAAGGCAGGTCTTGATCTGGCCTCAGGGGATCTAGAGTTCTCATTTGGCGGACAAAACGCCTTTGACGAGGCTTATCAAGAAGCCAAAGTTAATGGCGCTTATGGCGCAAATGGTGAGGTACCAACGGGTGATGATGTTGTTGGCGAACATGTTGATATGGTCGCTGATATCCCGCAAGGCACATATATTGATGCTGAAAGTGGTATCACACGCTATCACGCCCTCGCGTAAGGCTTGTTTTTAGCCGTATTGGTCATAATGTCTTAATGTTTTTTTTACTTCTTATCTGATATCATATAAGATGTATAAAAGCGTAAAAATACGCATTTAAAAATAAGCCTCAAAAGAGGCAGCCAGACCTAGAAAAGGAAGGGTGGGATCAAGTGTCTGATATAAAGACATTAACAGCATCGTTGTTGCAGCCAAGTGTAAACAAGGTAAATACGCCCAATAAGGTGGATGACGCCCAAAATGCGCGTGGTACAAAGACCGCCCAAAAATCAGAAAATACACAAGGATCACGTGAAATTCGTGATCAGGTCACACTTAGCTCTGGTGAAATACTGGAGAAAGTTGCTAGCTTCCAATCACTTCTTGAAAATGTTGAGAGCGCCAAGCGTGTGCTTGACACGGCTGTGGATACGGTCGAAACCATCCTAAACAAGTTGGAACAGGGCGCAGGTATCGCTATTCAGGCACGTAATTCATTCGGTGGTGAGGATAATACAAGCCAGTTGAAGGAATTTGCAGACCGTTTGACGGCAGTTCTTAATGATATTGATAACCTCTCTCAAAACACAGGCTTTTCAGGTGAAAACTTGCTCTTTGGGGATGATCTGGAGTTTCAAATTGGCGAAAACCCACCTGCACGATACGAAATTCAAGGCTTTAAGATTCCAAGTGCGGCCAATGATATTCAGGATTTAGAACTTTCTAGCGAGGCTGGCGCACAACAGGCAGCTAATGCTATTTCACAGGTTATAGACCAAGTGCGCGCCTTTAAATCGCAATTAACAGGTGATTTGCGCGAGATTGAGGTGAGACAAGAATTTTCTGCCTCGACCATTGAAATTCTGGTTGAATCTGTTCAACAAGAGGTTCGCGCAACGTCTTTGAACGATGAATCCGCAGCTCTTCTTGCGCTGCAAACACGTCAATTACTTGAAGGATCAGGGGAAAGCCTTGTATCCGAAGAGCAACAAAACTTACTGAGTCAGTTTTAACGCATAATTTTATTCCGTTGCGCAAGGCAACTTATTAAACATTTTTGGGGCAGTATTCATGGCACTGGTTATCGATTTAAAACCTGGAGAAAAAATCCTTATAGGAACGGCTGTTATTACAAATGACAAGCAACGCACACGTATTCATATTGCTGGTGAGGCGCCCATTTTGCGTGAAAAGGATGTCTTGCAAGAGGAGGAATGCGATACACCGTGTAAAAAAATATATTTCCTTATTCAATGTATGTATTTGGCGCGTAACCCACGGGAATATCATGGAAAATACTTCGCGCTTCTCAAAGATATTATGCAGGCCGCGCCCTCAACAGCGCCCATTTTTCTCTCCATCAACGAGCAAATAGTTAAAGGACACTATTACAAAGCCCTTAAAGGCGGGCAGGAGCTCATTGATCTTGAAAACGACCTTCTCGGACAGCATTCCTCAGCAGAACAGGGAACCGCAGGCTGATTACAGCCTGAACGAAGGCGCATCTTTACATCCATCACCAGTTGAAAATGACCCACGTGCAGAGCAAGCTCGCGCGCTTTTGTCTATTGCTGCACGTTTGGAGCAAACGGGACGTGCTCAAAATGATAATGAGCGTGCTAACCTTGAAAGTGCTTTAAAGGATAACTCCAAATTATGGGGGCTGTTTTATGAGGCGGCCATCAATAATGTCGTTGCAGGTTATAAAAACCTTCTTGATTACAATATCACGCGCTTGGCCCATTACGTGTTTAAGAAGAATACGCTCGCAATGGCACAAAAAAACCCCGATGACATCGGGGCGCTGGTTTCCTTAAACCGTGAAATAGCAGCAGGTCTAACCAAACGCGTTGCTTAGACCTGAGTATCAATACTCACTGCAAGTGTTGCAGCAGAAGCATTCTGTGTCGGCGCTTGAGCTGGTGCAACATTAACCTCAACATCTGGCGCTGGGCGACCTGCATCAACATTAATATCAATAGGAGCACTTGCCTCTGGCGCGCCTCCTGAAGAGGTAGCAACATCAGCTGATACGACACTTTGTCTGCTTGTGTAAGCCTTAATTTGTGTTTCCGTTGGGAATTGTTTCAAGGTGTCGCCTGTATTTGTGTCACGAATTTGCAGCACAGGACGTTGCAGCTGCTCGTCATATTTCAGCCCACGGCTCAAATATGGATCAACTTCAATAGTCTTAATGGTTTCTGCAGCCTTAACTGGCGCTTCAGACACTTGTTTGGTTGAAGCGCTAATAATTGCAGCGTTTGAAACGACTGAATTAACAGCTTCTAACATGGTTTTTCTCACCTTTCCTATTGCATTTTTACTAAATACAATTTCCCTATAGTTAACTTTACATCATTACGTCAATAGTTGTCAAGTATTTGTTTTACAACGTTTTTTTGTTAACCTTTTGTTAATAATTACGGTAAACACTGGATTTTTAAAGGGAAAGTTGGACTTGTTGATAAGGGGTCATAAAAAAGGTATACTTATAAGTAGGAAAAAATGAGCCAAACGCCTCAATTCATGGGGTTTTTATTGGTTATCACGGGTAACACATGGATACATCAGGTTCGGAACAGGCCATAGAGTCTGCGCCATCAGGCATTACAGATACACTCAGAAAGCTAGGCCCAGCAAGGCTTGGTATCATGGGTGCTGTTCTATCTCTTCTGCTTATTTTCTTCGTTTTTGTGACCTTGCGTGTCTCTTCGCCCAATATGGATTTGCTCTATGGGAATTTGAATAGCAGCGAATCAAATATCATTTCACTGAAATTGGATGAGGCTAAAATCGAACATAGCGTGTCTGAGGATGGGCAACAGGTCTTTGTGAATGGCGACGATGTTAGCCGTGCCCGTCTTTTGCTAGCCCAAGAGGGCTTGCCTAATCAGGGTTCGCTAGGGTATGAGGTTTTTGATAATCAATCAGGTTTTGGAACAACAAACTTTCAAGACACTTTGAACAAGCAGCGCGCACTCGAAGGCGAGCTAGCCCGCACAATTAGCGCGATTGAGCAAATTAACACGGCACGTGTGCACATTGTTTTGCCAGAGCGCGAACTCTTTAGTCGTGAAAGCCGTGCGGCAAGCGCAAGTGTTTTTCTAAATGTCAAAAGCGCTGTAACACTAGGCGCTGAGCAAATTTTAAGTATTCAATCACTTGTATCATCCGCTGTTCCAGGCATGAAGCCAACAGGCGTTTCTGTGATGGATAGTGAAGGAAACCTGCTTGCCCGTGGGGGTGAGGATGATGAGGCGCTTTTGACCGTTAAGGCAGAAGACATGCGTAACAAGTATGAGCAACGCCTGACACGTGCCATTGAGGATCTTGTGGGGCGTACTGTTGGCTTTAATAAGGTACGTGCCGTTGTCACTGCTGATCTCAATTTTGACCGCATCAGCCAGAATGAAGAAATTTACGACCCTGAAAGTCAGGTTGTGCGTTCCTCGCAATTGGTTGAGGAAAACGCATCAGAAGTTGAGGCTCAGGATGACTCAGTAAGCGTTGAAAATAATCTGCCAAATATCACAGGCGACCTGTTGCTGGATAGTTTGCCTGGTTCACAGAGTAACCGCGTTGAGGAAACAACCAATTACGAAATCAGTAAAGTTATCCGTAATACAGTAAGCGAAGGCGGTGATGTTCAAAAGCTATCTGTGGCGGTTATGGTTGATGGAAATTACACAACAAATGCCGAAGGCGAGCGTGTTTATGAACCGCGCGATCAGGAACAGCTTGAAAAACTTGAAAGTCTTGTGAAGTCGGCAATTGGCTACAGTGAAGACCGTGGTGACATCGTTACGGTTGAAAATCTGCAATTTGCCGATATTGATGCGGGTGCCGATTTGGAAGACACACGCATTATGGGCTTTGAGCGTGCAGACCTGCTGGATGCGGCTGAAATTATTACAGTCGCTATTATGGTCATTTTGGTTATCTTGCTTGTGCTTCAGCCGATGGTTGGTCGTGTATTGGATATTCAAAAGCCAAAATCAGAAAGCGATGGTGATGAGCCACAATATCTGCCAGGTATGCAAGCTAATCCTGCATTGGCAGCACCTTCGGGGGATTATGGCGGTAATTTTGATAGTCAGATTGGCGATATGCCACAGCTTGAAGAGGGTGATGATGAAATGGTCGATATGTCCCGCGTACAAGGACAGGTCAAGGCATCATCACTTCGTAAGATTGAAGATATTGTAACAAATTATCCAAGCGAGACGGTTTCTGTTCTGCGTAACTGGATAGGGCAGGATTAACAGGCGGGGTTAACTTTACATGAATATGCGTATCAGAGATGATTACCGAACATTAAGTGGCATTGAGAAGGCCGCCATTTTCCTGTTGGCTCTAGGTGAAGAAAATAGTGTTGCCGTTTTTGAGCACATGGACGATGACGAAATTTTAGAAATTTCACAGGCCATGGCCAATCTGGGCCGTGTTTCTGCCAATGTGATTGAACGCCTGTTTGTTGATTTTGCCGAGGAAATGAGCGGGACGAGTTCGCTTGTCGGGACTTATGACAGTACAGAGCGTTTGCTGGCGCGCGTTCTTGATGGTGACAAGGTAAACTCCATCATGGAGGAAATTCGTGGCCCTGCCGGGCGCACCATGTGGGAAAAGCTTGGTAATGTGAATGAAGAAATTCTGGCCAATTTCTTGCAAAAAGAATATCCGCAAACAGTTTCTGTCGTGCTTTCTAAGATTGGAACAGAGCACGCGGCACGCGTCTTGGCGCTGTTGCCAGAAAACTTTGCGCTTGAGGTTGTTCACCGCATGTTGCGTATGGAATCTATTCAGAAAGAAATTTTAGAAGATGTTGAGAAGACGTTGCGCACAGAATTTATGACGAATTTGTCGCGTTCAAACCGTCAGGACAGCCACGAAATCATGGCTGATATCTTTAATAGTATGGACCGCGCGAATGAAACACGCTTTATGGAGCAACTGGAAAACAGTTTGCCTGATTCAGCTGAGAAAATCCGCAGCCTTATGTTTACCTTTGACGATCTTGTTAATCTGGATACAACAGGCATCCAAACGCTTATTCGTGCGACCGATAAAGACAAGTTGCCTGTGGCGCTCAAAGGTGCAAGCGATCAAATCAAGGATCTGTTCTTTGCCAATATGTCAGAACGTGCCGCCAAGATTATGAAGGAAGATATGAGTGCTATGGGTCCTGTGCGTCTCAAAGATGTCGAGGATGCCCAGCAATATGTTGTGAATGTTGCCAAGGATCTCGAAGGTCGTGGAGAAATTATTATCTCTACTGGTGAAGCCGAGGACGAGCTCGTATATTAACATCCATGAGTAAGAAAAAACCCTACCTTTTTGACACACATAAATTTGACTCAGATGTCTTTGATGAAGACGCCTTTTTGAATACGGACGACGATGTCAATGTCGATGTCGATGTCGAGCCAGAAGCACCAACTTTTTCAGAAGATCAGCTTGAAACAGCCAAATCCGAAAGCTTTAAGCGCGGGAAGATGGAAGGATACCGTGAATCCGAAGAGGGTATATCACGCGAAACGCACAGTTTGCTTGAGCGCGTTTCTGATAATCTACGCGACTTAATTGATAAAGAGGGCGCACGCCGCGAAACATTTGAGCGTGAAGCAATGCAAACGGTCAAAGCCATATTCAAGCAAGCGTTTCCAGTGACAATGAAGTCAAAGGGGTTGGATGAAATCTTCGCGCTTGTTGAGGATGTCTTAAGTGAACATTTAGGACAGAGTAAAATTGTGATTTCCGTGCAGGACAGACATGCTGAGGCGCTTGAAAACTTCATCTTGTCCAAATTTAAGGCAACACCAGAAACCGTTGAAATCAAGGTTGATGACACGGTGGCGCTTGGTGAATGTGCAATCTCTTGGGAAAATGGTGGTGCTGTGCGCAACTTATCCCGATTTGAAGAAAAAATAGAAGCTGTTTTTGCGCAAGCCCTTGCGCAAGAGAGCGATAAAGAACAAAATAAAGACACAGACAGTGATGCAACGTCAAAGAACGGAGACAGTGATGGCTGATGATGTGAAAGAAGTAGACACAAGTGAAGACGAAAAAGAGGCAACTGGCCTTGATTTAGACGAAATGGAGTCTGAAGGACAACCTGTTGAGGCTGAGGAAATCTATGAAGATGACGAGCCGATGGCCAAGGATGTCGCAGCGCTTTATAATGTACCTGTTCAGGTGTCTGCTGTTCTTGGGCGCTCGACCATGCAGGTTTCTCAGCTTTTGAAGCTTGGTCGTGGTGCGGTTGTTGAGTTGGACAGAAAAGTAGGTGAACCGATCGATATTTACGTGAATAACCGTCTTGTTGCACGTGGTGAGGTTGTGGTTGTTGAGGACCGCTTGGGTGTGACGATGACAGAGATTGTGAAATCTGACCGCGGTGATTACTAAGTTTAGTTTGTCGCTCGGTATTATAATGGGCATGAAATGAGAGAGATATGAGCGATAGCGCTGTCAATCAAACATCTGGCGATGCAGATGAGGCACAAAATGAGGATGTCTCGTTTCAAATTTTGCCTGTCGAATTCAATGCCCCCAAATACATCATTGATTTAACAACGGTTTTTGGCCTGATTTTCTCTATTGGTTTAATCGCTGTTGCCGCTTATCTGGGCCAGCAACAAGCTGACTTTTTCAATTTGCCATCACTTCTCATTGTGGTTTTCGGCACATTGGCGGTGACAACCATTTCCTATTCTGCTGAGGAGCTAAAGAAATTTGGTGCCTCGCTTAATCATATTTTCACACGTAAAATTGTAGATAACAAAAACGTTGCCTTTCAGCTGGTCAATTTGGCCGCGCGTGCCCGCAAGCACGGTATTTTGTCGCTCACACGTGTTGAAGACGAAATCCGCGGCAACCCTTATCTCTTAAAGGCGGTGCAAATGGTGGGTGATGGCGCGCCTGCACAGGATGTTGATATTGTCCTTGAGAAAGAAGCCGATCAGCATGCTGACAGTATTTCTTTTTCAGCCTCTATTTTACGCAAAGGGGCGGAAATTGCGCCCGCCATGGGCTTGATTGGAACATTGGTTGGTTTGGTGCAAATGTTGGCACAATTGGATGACCCATCACGTATTGGGCCCGCCATGGCCTTGGCGCTTCTTACAACCCTTTATGGTGCAATTTTAGGCAATGTGGTGCTTGCGCCTTTATCGGTTAAGATGGAGCGTGTGGCTGAACAAGATGCGCTTTCCATGACAATGGTGCGCTTAACGGCTGCCTCAATTGCCAAGCAGGAAAACCCGAGACATTTGGAAACATTGCTCAATAGTTTGCTTCCTGCAAAAGACAGAATATATTTCTTTTAAGAGACACATAATTTAACAACAGTTACGGACATCTTCGCATGCGCTTAATGATTATCGGACAATTGGAAGGCTACATCGGCTCAGCAGGTAAAATTGCCCTGCAGCGTGGCGCAAAGGTCATTCATTGTGAGGATATTGTCGAGGGCGTTGGTGCCCTGCGCTCGGGCAAGGGCGCAGACGTTGTTATGATTGATGTGAAGCTGAAGGTCGCCGAATTTATCAAGAACCTTGATGCTGAGCGTATTCATATCCCTGTTGTTGCGTGCGGTATTGGGACGGACACGCCTTCCGCTGTGAAGGCGATTGAGGCAGGTGCTAAGGAATATGTGCCACTTCCGCCTGACAGTGACTTGATTGCCGCGATTTTAGAGGCAGTGACTCAAGAAAATTCCACCATGATTGCCAATGATCCGTCCATGAAACAGGTAATGGCTTTGGCTGACAAAGTTGCGCCCTCTGATGCAACGGTATTGATTACAGGTGAAAGCGGGACAGGTAAGGAAGTTATGTCGCGCTATATCCATGAGAAATCAAAACGCGGTGGCGAGACATTTATTGCGGTTAACTGTGCGGCTATCCCTGAAAATCTCCTTGAATCAGAATTGTTTGGGCATGAGAAGGGCGCATTTACTGGCGCGCAAGGTCGTCGTATCGGTAAGTTTGAGGAAGCATCTAATGGCACATTGTTGCTAGACGAGGTGAGCGAGATGCACCCTCAGCTTCAGGCCAAATTACTGCGCGCTATTCAGGAAAAGGAAATCACACGCATTGGCTCGAACTCCCCTGTAAAGGTAAATGTGCGCATTATTGCAACATCCAACCGCGATTTGGAAAAATCCGTTGAGAAGGGCGAGTTTCGTGAGGATTTATATTTTCGCTTAAATGTCATGAATATCCAGCTTCCGCCTTTGCGTGACCGTCCCTCTGACATTGTGCCATTGGCAAAATTATTCAGCGATCGCTTTGCCGAGGAAAACGGGCTTGAGGCCAAGCCAATTTCTAAGGAAGGTGAAACCAAGCTTAAAGCCTATCAATGGCGCGGGAACGTGCGCGAGCTGGAAAACACAATGCATCGCGCCATTTTGATGTCGTCTGAGGCTGAAATTGAGGCGGATGCCATACACCTGTCGGAAAGTGAATTCTCAGGCGGGAAATCAGCCGCTCCTGCAGCACAAGCGCCAGATCCTGCAGCTGTCTCCTCAGCCACATCAGAGCCAAAAGAAACTGCGCCTGCAGAAAAGCCTTCAGATAATCAGGGTGCTGTTGAGGGGCTTGTTGGGCGCTCACTGGCTGATGTTGAGCGCGAGATGATTTTGAACACGCTTGATAATTGCCTTGGAAACCGAACGCACGCTGCAAAAATCCTTGGTATTTCCATACGCACGCTACGCAACAAGCTAAACCAGTATAAGGAAGATGGCTCGCCAATTCCTTCAAGTGCCGTTGGTGGCTCTTAAAGGCGCGCAAAAGGGCCGATTTCATATTTGCAAGACACACAGATGATGCGTAAACTAGAAGTATGGTTTATTTTATCTTTTAAGCCATCTTCAACCCTGTGCATCACTTTTAAAGCGTAAAACCTATGTCAGATACTCAAAATACGTCAGCTTTTCTCGGGCAAGCACGTGGCGGTTTGCGCTCCGTCTTCCGTAGTGACGTTGTTTTTGCGCTTGGTATTATTGGTATCTTACTGTTTATGCTTGTGCCCATTCCAACATGGATGTTGGATATGGGGCTATCCTTGTCTGTGACTGTGGGTGTGATGATTTTGATGACAACCTTGTTTATTAGTCGCCCGCTTGATTTTTCAACGTTCCCGTCCATCCTTTTGATCGCAACGGCTTTGCGACTGGGCTTAAACGTGGCCTCAACGCGTCTAATTCTGAGTGATGGAAACGAGGGGAATGATGCCGCTGGCCAAGTTATTCAAGCCTTTGGTAGCTTTATTATTCAGGACAGCTATGTTGTTGGTGGAATTGTCTTTGCCATCCTTGTGATTATTAATTTTATCGTTATTACAAAGGGTTCGGGCCGTATTGCCGAGGTCGCCGCGCGCTTCACACTTGATGCAATGCCTGGGAAACAGATGGCCATTGACTCTGATTTATCAGCTGGCTTGCTGACAGAGGAAGAGGCCAAGCTGAAACGTGCTGAACTCTCTCAGGAAAGCACCTTCTTTGGTGCTATGGATGGTGCCGCAAAATTTGTACGAGGGGACGCTATTGCGGGGCTCTTGATTACCTTCATCAATATTATTGGCGGTATTGTCATCGGGACGACCACACACGGGATGAGCCTTGGGGATGCCGCCTCGACCTATACCGTACTCACCATTGGTGATGGGCTTGTCTCACAAATTCCAGCCCTTATTGTTTCAGTTTCTGCGGGTCTTTTAGTCTCAAAGGCAGGTGTTGAAGGCACGGCAGACAAGGCCATGTTTGCGCAGTTTAGCCGTTATCCTAAGGCGATGGCGATGTCCTCTGGTTTAATGATCTGTTTGGGGCTTGTGCCGGGTATTCCCTTTTTGCCTTTCGCGTTTCTTGGTGCAGTTACTGGCGGACTGTCATATTTGGCCTTTACCACAAATGCAAAGACAGAGGCTGAGGAGCAGCAACTGAAACTTGAGGCACAAAAACCTGCTCCTGTTGCAGAAGAGCCAATCTCACAATCGCTTTCAATGGATACGATACGTCTCGAATTGGGTTATGGGTTACTGCCTCTTGTACAGGGTGAGGGCGGAAACAAGCTTACAACACAAGTGAAAGGTTTGCGCCGCCAATTAGCCGAAGACATGGGCTATATTTTGCCTGCTGTGCGCATATTGGATAATTTGCAATTAAAAGCGAATGAATATGTCGTGCGCATCAAGGAAATTGAGGCCGGCCGCGGTGATGTGCGTGCCAATATGTTGCTTTGTATGGATCCAACAGGCGAGGCAATTAAATTGCCGGGGGAAACGACGACCGAGCCAACGTTCGGATTGCCTGCGATGTGGATTGACCAACGGTATCGCGAGGAAGCACATTTTAAGGGCTATACAGTTGTTGATGCGCCAACCGTTATTACAACGCACTTGACTGAACTTGTAAAAGATCACATGTCTGATTTGTTATCTTATACAGAAACGCAACGTTTGTTGGATGAACTGGCAAGTGAATATCAAAAACTAGTTTCTGATGTTATTCCAAATCAACTCACAGTTACAGGGCTGCAGCGCGTTCTGCAGAACCTTGTGTCCGAGCGCGTGTCTGTGCGCGACCTGCCAACAATTTTGGAAGGTGTGTCAGAGGCTTCGACCTACACGAAAAATATTGCCGTTATAACAGAACATGTGCGTGCAAGGCTTTCGCGTCAGATTTGTGATCAGAATATCAATTCACAAGGGTTGTTGCCCTTAGTTACGCTCACACCTAAATGGGAAAACGCGTTTTTCGAAACTTTGGTTGGTGATGGCGAAGAAAAGCAGCTAGCAATGCCACCAAGTCAGTTACAGGATTTTATCACCGATGTACGCACGGCTTACGATAAATTCTCTCAGATGGGGGAAAACCCCGTTCTTCTGACGTCGCCAGGCATTCGCCCCTATGTGCGCTCGGTCATTGAACGATTTCGTCCGCAAACAATCGTGATGTCGCAAAATGAAGTACATGCGAAGGTTAAACTGAAAACAATCGGGCAGATTTAGCACAAGAAAAACCCGCATCTAAGCGGGCTTTTCTTTAATAGAAATAATGTTTTAGTTTTGGTAACGCTCTTGCTCAGCTGATTTTGGTGAACGAGAAGCAATATAAATCTCTTGGAATTCCTGAAGATCAATCGTTTTGTCTTTGTTATCATCCGTTTCCAAAAATGATGTTTCTAAAAAGTCAGCAGGTGAGAGCCCATCAGCATCATTGTCGAAACGCGCAAGTCCTGATTGCTCGAACATCATCTCATAAGTATAGCTTGAAGATTCGATTGTACCGTCATTGTTAACATCAACATATGTATATTTCTGTACATCTACAGGACGCATTGTCAAAACAGCGTTATTATCAAATTCGATGTTATCGATTACTTCGTTGCCATCCTGATCAAAAATAAAAAATAGTCTTTCACCAACTTCTTCCATGCTCAATATCATATCGTTATTAGCATCTAATTCGGCCATAGTTAGAGTTGTTGTGGCTGGTGTTGTGGTGGTAGTAACTGTTTCACCAACGGTGACTGTTTGAGAAGGAATAATAGCGGGTGTTGTTACAACTTCTGGTTCTGAAGTTACAATAACTGGTGGCGTTTCTGCCGTTGTGACTGTCGTTGTTGTTGTGACTTCTGCATCTGCTGAATTGCCTAAATAAACAGTTTCAGCTTTTGCAGATGTTGCAAACCCTAGAATAAGCGTTGAAGCTGTAAGTGTAAGTAAAGTTTTCATGTGTTCTTCTCCAATATGTAAGTTATTTGCTTACAAACACATGAATATAAAATACGTTCCGATTAGTGATGTTTCTTGCCGTATTGTTCCCACCATTGCTTAAGCAAGACCTTTTGATCTTTGATCATGTCGTAATGTTGACGCAGCCTGGGCGAGCTTTGCAAGGCGTCCATAACGACTTTACCCTGTTCGTGCGACAATTCGTTATCTAGTAACGCTTCTATATCTCTCTCAGTAACTAGCATTGTCAAAGTGCCTCTCTGTTCAATCGTATTCAAATGTTCAAACATATCATTCCTGCTTTTAATTATTTATTTGTTACATTCCTGTTACAAACGGATATAAATCTGATTAGTTCCAGAAATTAAAAAGGAACTGTTTAAGCCTAAATCGCGTTTACAATTCAAATACATACAACGAAAGGATATCCCATGTTAGGTTGGGCTCTTACATTTTTAATTATAGCGCTTATCGCAGGTGTACTTGGTTTTTCAGGAATAGCGGGCGCATCAGTTGGAATAGCTAAAATTCTATTTATTGTTTTTCTAGTCTTGTTTGTGGTTTCAATTGTGTTTAACGCCTTGCGCGGACGCACACCTCCAACATAAAAAAAATAAAGAATAATTGATTTACGAAAGAGCATCATTGTCTGATGCTCTTTTTTTGTCTACACATATAGGAAATTAAACGGGGACGCACATGACTCGAATGAAAAGCACCTATATACGCAACTACCTTATCTTTATTGCTCTATCCGTTTTTTTTGCGGGCTCGCTTCTTTTAATTACGCAGAAGCAAAAGAAGGAAATTAATTATGCCAATTCGTGGGTTGTGCATACGACAGAGGTCATTTCACAAGATTTAGACCTAAGGCTTTTGTTTGAAGATGTTCTGGCTGCAGAACGTCATTATATTCTAACGGGTAGTGCAGAGAGCCTTAAAAAATCTAAAGTATTAAAGAAAAAACTTTTAAAGAATTTGGAAGTACTAAAAAAGACTTTATCTGACGCACCTGAGCAAGCGGATCTCGTTGCAAAAATGATTGCTGTTTTAAATGCAGTTGATGTTGAAAATTTGCGTGGCAATTGGAGCGAGGATGCGGATGAATATGAAGTCATGTTGCAAAAGAAGTTAGCCATACGCGCAAATGCTCAGGAAATGTATCGCTTAAATGAACTTTTTTTGCGCAATGAACAAAATAAATTCCAAAATCGCGTTTTCGAGCTCCTAAACAAGAATAATGAATTTTTGAAAATCTTCTTCGTATCAGGCAGCGCGTTTCTTATAATTCTTCTCTTCTTTAATTCGAACATGCTTAAATTCCAGATGGACCGTTTAAAGGTCACGGAAAAGTTAGAGGTAACCGAACAACGTCTGTCGCTCGCCTTCCAGGCGATGAATGATGGTATTTACGATTGGAATATACAGACAGGCGATTTGTATCTGTCTGAGCGTTATCTGGAAATGCTTGGCTATAACGCCGATGAATTTACACATGAAGCAGAGGCGGTTTTTGCACTTATACACAAAGACGATGAACCAAAAGTGCAGCGCATACTTAATGAGTATTTGACAGGCAAAAGAGAGAGTTTTGCCGTAGATTTTCGAATGAAACATAAGTCTGGTCATTGGATATGGATTGATTCACGCGCCATCCTTATTCGAGACAAATCTGATAATGAGCCATTGCGTTTAATTGGAGCACACCGTGACATCACCAATATTCGTGAAACTGAGAAAATCTTGCTGAAACAAAAACGATCGGCAGAAAAAGCCAACCTTGCGAAAAGCGAATTTTTGGCACATATGAGTCATGAAATACGCACGCCTTTAACAGCTATTGCTGGCATTGCAGAGATTCTTGATAGTAAAAATGATAACCGCCCTGAAGGTGAGAGAAAACTCGTCTCAACGCTGAAAAATAGTACAGAGTCTTTAAAAGATCTTATTAGCGATGTTCTGGATATTTCCAAAATTGAAGCTGATGAAATGAACTTGCTTGAAGAAGAATTTAATCTGAAAGATATCTTTCAGGATATTTACGACATGATGAGTGTTAAAGCACGCGCGCGTGATTTGGCCTTTGAATTTGACGTGTCTGGTCTTACACAAACACAGTTCAAGGGCGACCGACACAGGTTGCGCCAAATCCTTGTTAATCTTGTTGGTAACGCCATTAAGTTTACCGAGGAAGGGCATGTTAAATTTAAAGCCTATACAGAAGAGAATAAGGTTATTGCTAACCAACTCTACATTGAGATCGAAGATACAGGTATTGGTGTATCAAAGGAAAATCAAAAGCATATTTTTAAGAAATTTCAGCAAGAGGATTCTTCTTCATCGCGCCGTTATGGTGGAACAGGTCTGGGACTTCATATTTCGCAGCGCTTGGCGGCTTTTATGGGGGGGGAAATCACGCTTAAAAGTGAGTTTGAAAAGGGCTCGACATTTACTTTAACACTGCCTTATCTCACCGAATCTGAGAGTGCATCGCCTGTGCGCAAGAAAATCCAAGAAGAGGCACCTTCCCCAGATATGCATCAAAACCGCGTTCTTGTTGCCGAGGATAATGAGGCTAATACCTTAATTGTTTCGCACATACTAGAAGATCTGCAGTTGTCAGCAACTTACGTGACTGATGGTGAACAAGCACTTGATGCTCTGACCCAAAAGAAGTTTGACCTAGTGCTTATGGATATCCAAATGCCAAATCTTGATGGTATCCAGGCAACGCAACGTATTCGTGAGAAGGATATTCGCGTCAATGGTTATCCAATCCCCATCATCGGTATGACCGCGCACGCCATGACCAGTGAGCGCGATAAGGCATTAAAAGCTGGGATGGATGATTTTGTGACTAAGCCATTTGACATTGCCGCCTGCCGACGCCGTATCAAACTACAAATATCCAAAATTTACGGATAAAAAAAACCAGCCATTGCGGCTGGTTTTAGAGCAGGGATATTTATGTCTTACGCGGCATAACGTGTTTCTGCGTCTGCAGCTTTATCCTTAGCAAGCAAGGCATCGCGTCCATGAGTTGATTCAAGAATCTGTTGCAGTTGTGTGCGTGCACGTGACAGGCGTGACCGAACTGTACCAATTGGAATATTAAGTTCGTCTGCAACATCCTGATAAGGCATACCTTGTACACAAACCATAATCATAATTTCTTTATGTTCGTCATTAAGCTCTTTCATAGCTTCATTGACACTAGCCAATTCCATCTTCACATCTTGTGATGCTTCAGTTGTTTCAGCATTAATGTAAGGTTCTGGGTCATACTGACTTTCAAATTTAACTTTACGTCTCCAGTTTGAAACAAACATGTTGTACATGATGCGTGATGTCCAGCTAAAGAGGTTAGTACCTTCATTGAAAAGTTCTTTTTTCTCGAGCGCTCTGAGCAACGTTGCTTGTAGAAGGTCATCTGCGTTTGACTCATTTCGTGTCAATTTCAATGCAAATTTCTTCAAGTTCTCTTGTTGTTCAAGTAGTTCTGTATCCGCAAACATTATTTTAGTCCTTTCATAACGAGTAATTCGTTTTGTTTATGAAATTAGGTTATCGCCGTTCCGTAACATCAAAATTTCAGCTTTGTTTCAATTTGGAAAATAATTGTTTCAGTTCTGTTACATATGTTCTATAAAGCCTTATGAGTAAGGCATCAGTGGCAGTTCTGGACGATGACGAGAACTTAAGATTTGTTGTAAAAAGCTATCTTGAGAGTGATGGATATAGCGTTTTTGATGCCAGCACAGGTAAAAATTTCTTCTCAATTATAGAGAATCATAAAATCGACTTGATTCTTCTTGATTTGGGACTCGGGAATGAGGATGGTCTTGGCCTTTTGCCGCTTATCAAGCAGAAAACAAGTGCGCCCGTTATTATTGTCAGCGGGAAAGACGGCACAACTGACCGCGTAGTTGGACTGGAGATGGGCGCGGATGATTACATTACAAAACCTTTTGAAATGCGCGAGCTTTCCGCGCGTGTGAAAGCCAATATCAGACGCACACAAGCAATGGTAACGGCCCCTGTTCAGGGTGTATCCAGTACACAAACACAGATATCTAAAGACGAAGTTAGCACAGATAATTTGCGCATTGGTGAATGGGTGTTTGATAAGGCACGCCTTCAACTTATTCATGATGACGGCGCAATTGAAGATTTGACGAAGAATGAATACGATCTGCTTTCAACCTTCGTCGCACGCCCAAATCGCGCTATTTCCAGAGATTACCTGTACGAGGCATTGAAGGAAGATGATTACAACAGTTTTGACCGCGCCATTGATGTGCAGGTGACCCGATTGCGTAAAAAACTGCGTGATGACCCTAAAAAGCCACGCTATATAAAGACAGTGCGTGGTGTTGGTTATATGTTTATTGGCGCAACATGAGTGGCTGCGTGGCGGGATTTAAGATAGGCCTTGAAGACAGCCTCGTATTTTCGCAAACCATGCACTTTCTCATCCATGCATTTTTTAAGCGGTGATAAATTATCCTCTTTGGCCATATCCAAAAGCCCAGGGTGAATATAGCTTTCCTTTAAAATAGCAGGCGTGTTTCCAGTTATTTCTGAAATTGTTTCCAAAACTGCTGTTTGCGTTACTTTACCGTCCTTATTTTTTAATTTGCAAAGTGTTTCAAGAAACAGGACGGAAAAGCGCCATGTGCGCAGGTCTTTTGCGCTCATTTCATCAATATTTGTTGTCTCTTTAAGGTAACTATTAAATGTTGAGGCGGAAATTTGATGTGTTTCGCCCGAGCGATCTTCATAAGTAAAAAGATCTTGCCCGTGATGTTCAATAATATCCTGTAATATATCGCAGAGCAGCGCGTCATGAAGCTTTCTTTCGATTTTGACATCCCCTTTCCCTTTGTAAGACAGTTTGCAGCAATGTTCATCAACCTGTTTGATGTGGTTTTTGCGTAACGTCGTCATACCAAAGGTTTTGTTTTCCTGGGCGGAGGCCTTATTACCAATGCGCATACCTGTGCGGTCTAGCAAGCGCCCCATGGTCGCCAACAGCCTCTTCTTTTCATTGGAGTGCTCTTGTTTTAAGTCTTTTCTAATTTTACGTCGCCAACTGGGCAGAATATCTGCAATTTCTGCTAAATAGCGATACTTAAAGCTATCCTGATAGGTGCGCCATTTTGCGTGGTAGAAATATTGCTTCTTTCCTGTTTGATCTTGGCCAATGGCTTGGATATGTCCGTTATCTTGCTTGCAATACCATATATCAGTGTACGATGGAGGAACGGCAAGCGCATTCAGTCGCGCTATGATTTTGTCTTCATCAATCTTTTTTGTACCATCGTAGTAAGTGAAAGTATTTTTGTTTTTGCGGCGTTTATAACCATCGGATTCTGTATCTGTAAGTGTAAGCCCCATTCGGGATGTGAGTTCTTCTTTGTCGCTCTTATAAATTGAAACCATGGCTATAAAACTTCTCTTCTTTATAAAAGTTCAAAAAAGAGAGTCGTTTTTGGAACTTATGGGAAAACGATATGTTTGTGAGTTGAATTCGGAATTAAATTTTGAGAAAGGTAAATTAAAATGGCTAAAGTAAAGAAAAATTCACCATCTAATGATCTTGATAACATTCGTCAGGACTTGGATTCACTTAAATCAAACGTTGTTAACCTCGCACGCGATCTGAAAAGAAGTGGACGTAGCAGCACTGAAAGCATGGTTAGCACGTTATCAGACCAGCTTGCACGTGCTCGTGAAGCAAGCAATGACAAATATGAACAGGTTGAGAAATCAGTTTCCAAAAACCCAGCAAAATCAATTGCAATGGCATTTGGAGCTGGTGTACTGGCCAGTTTTCTCTTTTCACAATCACGTAAGAGATAATTGATAATGCAAAGCAACTTGACAGAATTTGTAATTAAGGGCGCTGCTGATATGGCAGCGTCCCACTTTGCAACAGCTAAGAGAAGTATTATATGGGATGCCTTTTCTGTAGTCCTAATTTCGCTAGCTGTCATTTTCATGTCGCTTGCACTTTTCTTTTATTTTGCCTTGAACACACAACTTGCTTATGCAGGTCTGTTCACTGCAATTATTATCTTCGTATTGGCAGCAGCATGTTATGCATTTTCTCTTATGCGTAAAAGACAATTAGCGCGAGAGGCTGCACAACAACGTGAAGTATTTGCAAATCTAGCGCTTGTTGCTCTAGATAAGTATGAAGATGAAATTGAACAACCCATCAAGGAACATCCATTTTTGTCTTTAATCATTTCAGGTGTGACAGGTTACGCAGTAGCTAAGAAATACTTTTAATAGATTAGACTTATGACTGATAAATTTTTGATATTAATTCTAGGCTTAATATTATTGGCAGGCGCACTTATTGTGTTTATGTCTGGTGATGAGATTGGGGGAACTGATATATCTTTATCATATCCACCATCTGCATCGACATCAGCTTCAGCAGCAGATTCGCTTGATCCCTAATGTTAAAGCCTTCTGAAAAAACAGATGGCTCAGCCCGCAGAATAGGGCATGAGTTAGAGTTTTCAAATGTGTCGCTTGCAGAAGCGGCACATTTGCTAGAAAGCATCTTTCAGGGTGAAATAACAAAAAAGCATAATAACTTAATTTCACTTGAGACTGAGGACGGTGCGTTTACCATTCTTGTCGATTTTGAATATTTACAAGAACTTTCTAGTGACGAGGCCGCACTTAAAAAAGATGCTTTCAAAAATTACGCTAAAACAACATTAGAGGATATGTCTGAAGGTATCGTTCCTCTTGAAATAGTAACGCCACCGCTTTTGCCAGAACAACAGGATAAAATTGACGCATTGGCCAAAAAGCTGAAAGAGGCTGGCGCTCAAGGTACAAAAGATTCCTTGATTAACGCGTTTGGTTATCACCTCAATATTGATATTCCTGACTTGGAAGCGCCTACAATTACACGTTATTTGCAAAGTTACTGCTTGCTTGAGCCGTGGTTGGCAAAACGCGTGCAACGCGATATTACGCGCGGTATGTCTGGTTATACAAAATATTACACTACTCGCTTTAAGAAGGAAATTTTGCGCGAGAATTATGCACCGTCTCAATCAGACATCATAAATACATATCTTTATCACAACCCTTCACGTAACCGCGCGTTGGATATGCTACCCATTTTCGCCATGATTGATGAGGAGAAGGTGCGTTTGGCAACAGGTGGAGATACACTTGTTAAAAAACGTCCCGCGTTTCATTACCGCCTGCCTAATTGTGCCCTGAACGTACTGTCATGGACGCCATCACAGGAGTTGAAACATTGGAGTTATGTTGAGAAAGTGGCAAATGATGATAAGCTAAGAGCGCAGCTGATACGCGCATGGCACGATTCGCTGTTCATGTCTTTCTTGAACAAAACTAAAATGAATAAAAAAATTAATGAGTTACTCGACATCTAGAGCACGTAAGCCTCTTATCGCTATTTCAGGCCGTTGTGGTATTCAACCAGGCATTTATTGTGCTTATTTTCTGGTTAAATTCCTCGGGGGCATTCCGAAAATTGTTTGTTATAAAAACCCACCCGAGAAATTTGATGGGCTTCTTCTTATGGGAGGAACGGACGTTGATCCCACTCTTTATAAGGGGCGTGTAAAAGACAATTATAAATATGATCACGAGCGTGATGAGCTGGAGCTTGCGCTCATAAAACACGCTATTAAGAAGGAAAAACCTGTTCTGGGTATCTGCCGCGGGGCGCAACTCTTAAATGTAAGCTTGGGTGGAACATTGCATTATGATGTTGCTCAGGCTTATGAAGAGGCCAAGTATCCCTCTAGCTTGCTGGCTAAAATCTTTTACCGCAAAAGCATCTACATTAATAAGGAGTCTCTCTTTTACAGGCTTGCAAATTACAAAACGATACGTAACGTAAATTCATTGCATACCCAAGCGGTTGATGAATTGGGGCGCGATTTAGAGATTACTGCCCAAGAAAAAAATGGCGTGGTGCAGGTTATTGAAAATAAGGAAAAACGCTTACTAGGGGTTCAATTTCATCCAGAACTGCTTTTCTATCGACGCTTTTCGCGGCGTATATTTGAGTGGCTTATTAAAGAAAGTGCCTAAAAACGATTTATCCTTTTGGAACTCTATAAGGGTTTTCTCGGTTTGTTCTGTGAAAATAAAATAATGAAAAAAGGATATAAAAATGAAATTTTTTAAATTTTTTGCTATTCCAGCTTTAGTTCTATTTCTTGCAGCGTGTGGTAACACGACAGGTGAACGCGCTCTTTCAGGTGGTGGTATTGGTGCTGCTGGTGGTGCAGGTCTTGCTGCTGCTACAGGTGGTAGCATCGGTGGAGGCGCATTAGTCGGTGGTCTAGCCGGTGCTGCAACAGGCGCATTGACAGACGAAGATGACATCAATCTTGACTAATTTGCGCACGCATCTTGAACATTATTGAATTATAGCCCACCTTTGTGTGGGCTATTTTTCATGAGGGGATATTTTCGTATCATGCTTAATTCATTGAAGAATTTTGTTAAATCCAATATTCAGAAAATCAGAAGTATCTGGTTTGTGATTACTGGCCAGCTTTGGTTTACGCCGTTGCTTATTTGCTTTATTACGCTCGCCATATTGCTTGGCTTGACCTATCTCGAATATTCCCAATCCTTTCTTGATGACATCAAACAGAATGTCCTTGAGACGCGGCTAAACAATTCCAAGGATATTGCCGTTGCCCTTATGTCGTCTATGTTGACGGTGGCAACGCTTGTTGTATCAATTACGATAGTGGCGCTTTCGCTGGCCTCATCCCAAATGGGCCCAAGGCTTATTAAGGCTTTTATTGCCAATGAAAAGACACAAATTTATTTTGGTCTTTTCTTTAGTGCCTCAGCCAGTGCCTTTTATCTTGTCTTTTTGACGCATTGGGAGGGTTTTGCCCGTGCACATTTTCCTTTACTGACGATTTTAACGGCAATGACCTATTGCTTCTCGATGTTGTTTGTCCTGATGTTTTTCGTCAATCATGTCGCACGGAGCTGCATGACAGATACAATGATTGAAAACGTGTCCCAGAGACTTATTGTCGATATTAAACGCCTTGTAACAAATCAGGGGTATTTAACAGGGCTTGAGGGCGAGCGTGTTAAAGAGGCTGCGGACCGTCCAAAACGCTTTAAATATGATGCTGGTGATATAAAGGCTCGCAAAACCGGCTATATCCAGTTTATTGATTTTAACCCGATCCTAAAAACACTTGATAAATATGATGCCTTTCTCGAATTTCGCTTTCCCATAGGTGAGCATGTTTTACAGGATCAAATACTTGCCGATATATATGTTGAGAAGAAAAAAATATCTGAGACTGAAGAATTTAAGGACGACATAGATACGCTTAAAAAGAAAATCGATATTGGGGATGCGCCGATGCGCACGCAAGATTTAGGCTACTCTATTCGCCACTTATCTGAAATTGCCATGCGCGCGCTTTCTCCTGGTATTAATGACCCAATCACAGCAACTAAGGTTGTGAATGAACAGATTGATGCGCTGAGCCTACTATTTAAGAAAGATTATCGTCTCGATTTCATTGTTGATGATAATAATGTCCCACGCATTGGTGGAAATGCGCGCAGCTTGAGGGATTTGGTCGGCATGTCGCTTAACCAGATCAGAGAGGCCTCTTTTACGCGACATGACCTTAATTTGTATATTTTGAAAAAACTCCGCCAGCTTTCAGAATTGGCAATAAATGATAGACAGCGTGATATGGTTGAAGAACAAATAGGCTATATTGAAGAAACAATTGCCTTACAACAGACTGATTCTGCTTCAAAAATTCTAAAAGATGAAGTTAAAAAATCACGTCAATTTGCAAAATCTGTCCGGTAGAAAGTAATCGTATGGCGTCATCTTAAGCAAGCCTTTCTATTAAAATATATAGATTTCTTTGTGAGAGGCTTGCGTGTGTGCTAATATAAAAGAAGGTATCAATACATTTAAAACGTATTATAAATAGCGCTTTTACGTGCTCTCTTTTCGTGTCATCCAGCGTGTAAAAAGAGACGTAAAAATAGATAAAATTATAAAGAAACCAGAATAAAGAATGGCAACACTTACAACCACATGCAATTGCGGCAATCATGGCGCTGCGCAATCACCCGATCTGATTGCCCTGCCCGAAAGAGATTATATTGCGACCTTATCTGAATACGGCGATACGGGGACAACAAGCGGTGCCTTGGGGCTTTTAAGTGGTGCGTCATGGGGTGGCGCTGGCACTGGCATTACCATTCGCTATAATTTTCTGGATGATGTACCAAGTTATTATGAGTCAACAGCACAAGAACGCCTTGGCTTCCGAGGTTTTAACGCACAGATGCGAAGCGCAACTGAAGAGATTTTAAATCAGATTGAAACCTTCACAAATATTACGTTCACTAAAAGCGCACAAACCACTCAGCAAATCACCTTTGGGCAGGCCTATTTAGGCGAGGGCATTGGCGGCTGGGCTTATTACCCGAATAGTAACGATGCGCGCGGTGGCGATGTTTGGACAAACAGGGGTTATTCCAATACGCAAAACCCAGAGGATGGCAATTACGCCAAACTCCTTTTGCTCCATGAAATTGGCCATGCATTGGGTCTACAACATTCTTTTGAACGATTGTCGGGTGTGGAGGCCTCTTCGCAATATAGTGTCATGGCTTATGACTGGTCACCTTATTATCCGTCTGGCTATATGTTATATGACGTTTACGCCTTACAACGCCTCTACGGCGCGAATATGGCCCACGCCACAGGCGATGATGTTTATGATTTAAATTCAAAAAATATTGCCTATACGATCTGGGACGCAGGCGGAAATGACACGCTTGATGCGTCAACGCGTGACGCGCCTGTTGTTCTTAATTTAAACGATGGCGCGTATAGCTCTTCTGGTCTTGGTAATAATATTGCCATTGCCTTTAATGTTGTCATTGAAAATGCATGGGGTGGACGTAATAACGACAGGATCACAGGGAATGAGGCCAATAACATTCTGCGCGGGAATGCCGGTGATGACATTTTGGTTGCCTCACAGGGCGATGACGTTCTGGATGGCGGCACAGGCAACGACCATGTTATCTATTCGACCAATATTGAAGATTTCCTGATTAGTATTGTTGATAGTATGACAGTCGAGCTGTCTGATGGCGTGGGAAGTTATGGCACAGATACGCTGATTTCTATTGAAAACTTTACCTTCAATACCACTGACTACAGTTTCGATGATTTAGTCCTATTGGGCACGCCTGCCGACCCTGATGCGCGTGTTGTGCCCCCTGCGAATGCAGTCTTTTCTTATGAAGGGTCTGTGCCAACAACAGTTGCAGATGCCGCCGAAATCAATACAGGCAATGCGACCGAAAAAACAATTGGGCTTGCCTTTGAAACAGGTGCTGATGTTACAAATCGCCAAGTGCTCTTCGAGCAAGGTGGTGGTTTGCGCGGTATTAATATCTATATCGAAAATGGTGAGTTATTCCATGCAGCTTGGAATTATAAGGCGGGCACTGATTGGGGGTATAAGACTGTTTCTATTGGGGCGGTTGAAACTTATACAGCCTATACAACACTTCTCTCATTTGAGGCGTTGTCCAATGCGCAAGGCACAATTGAGGGCTATTTGGATGGTGTGCTTGGCGGTACCCTGACAGGTACAGGCACTTTATTCGCCGATGCGGGGGATGTGGGTGTTGGTCAAATGGTTGACCAGTCACGTTTTGCCGATGGCAATGTACGCGGGGACGGCTATGCCTTTTCAGGCACTATTGAAAATATCATCTATTACAACGCTCATTTCGCAGACAGCTTTAACACACGCATTAATGATTATCTGGCTTATGACTGGTTGGGTGCAAACCGTAATCCGGATGCGGTGGATGACAGTATTGTAATTGATGTGAATACACCAACGGTTGTCACCGTTCTTGCAAATGACAACGACAGGGATGGGGACACCATTGATGTGGTCAGCTCAACAAACGGTACAAACGGGACTGTCACAGTGAACAGTCTTGATAACACAATATTATATACGCCAGATGTGGGTTATGAAGGGGCAGATAGCTTTACTTACACTATTGATGACGGGAATGGCGGGACAGATACGGCAACGGTCAATGTCTGGGTCGGTGATTTGCCGCCAGCTGAACGTCCAACGGGCACGGTTGTGGCGCATGATGCTGATGTTCCAGACACGCTTGCAAGTGCAGAAAATATTGATCTGGCGCCTGCCACACAGCGTACAATCGCACTTTCTTTTGAAACTGGAGATGATGTCAGTTCACGCCAAGTTCTTTTTGAGCAGGGTGGTGGATTGCGTGGAATTGCCATCTTCATTGAAAATGGGGAAGTGTTTCATTCTGCATGGAATTACCGCGCAGATAATGAATGGACGTATAAGGTGACCTCTGCGGGAATGGTTACGTCCAAAACGGCTCATGCCACAACATTTGTCTTTGATGCCAATAGTGGCACAATTGAAACTTATCTTGATGGTGTGTCAGGTGGAACACTTTCTGGTATAAGCCCGCTTGCCGAACAGAGCGCAGGGATTGGCATTGGCCAAATGGTCGAGGCATCACGCTTTACAGAAGGAAATGTGCGCGGTGATGGGTATGTGTTTGAGGGCGCAGTTGAACGCTTTAGCTATTATGACAGCGCTCTTTTTGGAAGCGACCTATCAGATTTAAACACGTATCACACACAAGATTGGGTTGGCGGAAACCGCAATCCCGATGCGGTCGATGATACAGTTGAAACGGCAGTTAATGTTGCACACCTTATCACGCCTCTTGATAACGACAGTGATCCTGATGGTGATGCCCTTGATGTCATAAGTGCCACGCAAGGTGCACATGGCGTGGTGACACTGGATAGAGATAATGACACGCTTCTTTACACGCCTGATACTGGCTATGAGGGCGCAGATAGCTTTACTTACACAATCGCGGACGGTAACGGAGGCACTGACACAGCAACGGTTAATGTCTGGGTCGGCGATAGGCCAGCCGAACGGCCAGATGGTGCGGTTTTTGCTTTTGATGGCTCGATGCCTTCAACAGTTGCTGATGCACCCGAGATTAATCTGGACAGCGCCACTGGGAAAACCATTGCGCTGGCCTTTGAAACAGGCGCTGATGTGACCGCGCGTCAGGTTCTTTTTGAACAAGGTGGTGGCTTGCGCGGTATAAGCATCTTTATTGAAAATGGTGAACTTCACCATGCGGCTTGGAATTATCGTGCAGGCACTGAGTGGGGGTATAAGCTTCAAACAGTTGGCAGTGTTGCCAGCAATACAGATTATACAACAACGTTTATCTTTGATGCACAGAGTGATTCAAGTGGAACACTTACCTCATATTTGGATGGCGCATCTACTGGCACACTCTCTGGTTTGGGCAGGCTTTATGCTGATGCAGGGGATGTTGGCATTGGTCGGATGGTTGACCAGTCGCGCTTTGCAGAGGGCAATGTGCGCTATGGTGATTATGCTTTTACAGGTACATTAAAATCCATCAGCTATTATGATAGCGTTCTTGATACAGGTGAAATTTCTCAACTGAATGATTATACACAGGAGCAAGGGGCAAATTACATCTCTGCCGCGCCTGAGCACGGTTTTCCAATTTATGATGATGTATTGGCAGATGATGCCTTGTTGGCCTATGAGCCACAAGAATCTGTGGCTCCTGTTGCGCAAGATCCCGTTGCAGGTGGAGGCGGTGTATCGTCTGTAAACGAACCACTGCCAACAGTTCAAACCGAAATCATCTAAGGTTTAAGCGCCTCCAAATTGGGTTTTCCATTCCTCGACCTGCTCATCCTCGATTTTTGTGAACAGCACATCAGGTGTGGCGACAATGCCATCAGGAATAAGCGCGTCGGTCATGCTTTCAACAGTGTCTGGCCACTGCGTGGTAAGCGTTTGCTCTGTAAATAAATCGGCAATGGCTTGTGCGCTGCGTGGGATGAAGGGGGCTGAGACATTGCTGAAAAAGGCAATTAAATTAAGCGCATAGCGGATGGACGCACCGGCGGCCTCTGCGTCTTCTTTAAAGATTTTCCATGGTTCGGCGCGTTGCAGATATTCGTTTCCAATCACCCACATGGCGCGTAGATCAGATGTCGCCTTGCGGTATTCCATAGCCTCCATATTGGCTGTGTAGCTTTCAAATTTCTCTTGAAGCGCGCGCGTTGTTTCATTTTCAGTGTCGCCATAGGTGCCACCTGTTGGGATTTTCCCGTCAAAGCGTGAGCCACAGAATTTAACAACACGGTTGACCAGATTGCCCAGTACATCGGCCAAGTCCTTATTGATGGCAGATTGTAATGTTTCCCATGTGAAACTTGCGTCTGATCCTTCGGGCGCATTGGACATCAGATACCAGCGCCAATAATCGCTAGGCAAGATATCAAGGGCCTGATCCATGAAGATACCGCGTTTTTGCGAGGTAGAGAATTTGCCACCATAGTAATTCATCCAGTTGAGGCCCTTAATCATATCAACGACCTTCCAGTCCTCATTGGCACCAAACTGTGTTACTGGAAATCCAACGGTGTGGAAGGGCACATTGTCTTTCCCCATAAACTGGACATATTCAACATCACCCGCCCCTGAGTTTGTACGCCACCAACGTTCCCAATCTTCATCATTATGTTCGGCCCATTCGGCTGTGGCGGCGATATATTCGATAGGCGCATCAAACCAGACATAAAACACTTTATTTTCAAAACCAGGGCGCGGTGTTCCCTGATAGGCTACGGGTATCCCCCAACTGAGATCACGTGTAATAGCACGGTCTTTCAAGCCCTCATCCAACCACTTAAAGGCGATGGAGCGGACAAGATGTGACCAGTTGTCATTGCTTTCAATCCAGCTTCTTAATTTATCAACCATTTGTGACTGGCGTAGGAACAGATGTTTGGACTCGCGTACTTCAACATTGGTCGAGCCAGAAACCGCAGAGCGCGGATTGATAAGATCGGTTGGGTCAAGAACACGTGTGCAATTTTCACATTGGTCGCCACGTGCATTTTCGTAATGACAATGCGGACATTCGCCCTCGACATAGCGGTCTGGCAAAAAGCGGGCATCATCAATGGCGTAGACCTGACGTGTTGTCACTTCCTCCAGCAAGACATTTTGATCCAACTGGTGATAAAAATGCTGAGTCAAATCGTGATTTTGCTGTGAGCTGGAACGGCCAAACCAGTCAAAGGAGAGGTCAAAGCGGGTGTATATATCCTTTTGCACCTCATACATCTCACGGCAGTAATCAGCGACTGATTTACCCTCTTTCTGTGCTGCAAGTTCAGCGGGCGTGCCGTGCTCGTCTGTTGCACAAATGAAAAGCACCTCATCCCCGCGCAAACGCTTAAAGCGGGCATGCACATCGGCAGGCAACATGGACCCGACCAGATTTCCCAAATGCTTGATGCCGTTAATATAGGGAAGGGCGGATGTAATAAGTGTGCGTGCCATAGTTTTTTCTTTAATTATTAAAATGTTCTAAGTTGCTCGACCATAATGGAAAAAGAAACGTGCTTCCAGTGACTTTTGCAATAAAAAAGCCCTTCCAAAAATTTGGAGGGCTTTAATGAATGTAATGGCTGTGAACTATGCAGCGTTTGCAGATGTTGTATCCTCTGTAGAGGCGTTTGGTGCGTTTTCTTGCACAGAGCGAATGCCGTTCTCACAAGCTGATTTTGTTGTGTATTGCTCGGAAGTCGCAATGACTTGGCCGTTCTTTGCCGTTAGGTTGAAGTAATATTGCCCGTTTTTTGATTGGTTAATAATGAATTTAGGATGTGAAGCCATGTGTGCTCTCCTTTTCAATTTATGGTTGATTTATAAGTACCATAGAAAATTGAGAGTTTAAGGGCAAGGCATAAAAAAACCGATCAAAAGACCGGTTTTTAAAATTCCTAAAAATCAAAACTGATTAAGCTACTTCTTGTAGGTTACCAGCTGATGTTTTGTTTGTTTTAGGGTCTTGCTGTGGTTCGAAGCCAATTTTTTGGCCTTCGCGCAATGTTTGCATACCAGCTTGCTGAACAGCGCTAATGTGAACAAAGATATCGTTCCCACCTTCGGAAGGCTCGATAAAGCCGTAACCTTTTTGTTCATTAAACCATTTTACTGTACCTTGTTGCATGTTTTTAAGTCCTTTCACTTGCAATTTAGTCGGTGCGAGAAATATTAAATAAAGTCTCTCGCGATGTCGTGTTCGATAGGGTCTTAAAAACGTAGGTCTTGTAGTAGATCGTGTTAGTCAGTGTCCGTAACAAACTTTCCCAGAACATCTCATGGATACGTGCAGGCGTCAAGTTTTTTGATTGATTTAAAGGGCGGGTCAATGCTACCCCTAAATCACCCTGTCTGCTAGAAATTAAGGAGTTTTTATGTCCGTGCAAAAACATCTCGCTGTGCTTGCTGTCTCAGTTTTTATTTGGGGAGATGCAACAACGGCTTCAGCCTCTATTATCAGCGGTACAGGGAGCGAAAAGGTTACAAAAGGCGCGACGGCTGTTGAGGTGCGTTCTGGTTATGAGATTGATAATGGCAGAGCATCACAAGATGGAACACTACGTACTCGTGCGCATTTAGATTACGGTGTCACTGATAATTATGCGCTGCGGATTATTGCGTCCCAGACAAAGTTAGAAGGCGATAGTTTTGACCACGATGCAGTCACAATCGAAAATCGTTTTGAACTGACAGATTATTTTAACACACCCTTTGGGTTTGGCGCACGACTAAGCTACGGTATTCGTGATGAGGGAAGAGCTGATCGTTTAGGCTTTCGCCTGATTGAAGTTGTGCCCATGGAGGATTGGGAACTCCGTTTTAACCAGATTTTTCAACGTGATGTTGGCGCCGCGCGTAGCAATGATTTGACCTTTGAATCACGCGCGATGGTGTCTAAGCAGCTTAATCCTAATTTAAAACTAGGTTTGGAAAGCCATAACAGCTTTGGCGATATTACAGATATGCCTGACTATAGCGAGCAGGATCACACTATAGGCCCAGCCTTGATTGGAAAAAACACATTTTTAGGTCAGGATTTCAAATATGAAGTTGGGTATCGCGCTGGTATTTCACGGGGTGCACCAGATCACGCCTTTAAACTCTTTTTGAATAAAAGCTTCTAAGGAAACACAGATGGGGTTTGCAATCGACACGATTGAGATTGAGGATCCTGTCTTTCTGGCGCCCATGTCAGGTGTCAGCGACCAGCCGTTCCGTAAAGTTGTTAAAAAATATGGCGCTGGACTCGTCTTTTCCGAAATGATTGCCTCGCGCGCGATGTTTCAGGAAAGTATGGAATCCCTCAAGGTTAATACCGACTATTCCGAAGAATTTCCAATGGCTGTGCAACTGGCTGGTCACGAACCCGATGTGATGGGGGAGGCCGCTAAAATCAATGTCGATAAGGGCGCGGCTATCATTGATATCAATTTCGGTTGCCCTGTGAAAAAAATTGTCAAGAAACTGGCAGGCTCTGCCCTTATGCGCGAGGAGGATCTGGCTATTCGCATCATGGAGGAAACGGTCAAGGCCGTGGATGTGCCTGTCACGGTCAAGATGCGCCTTGGCTGGGATACAGATAGCTTAAACGCTCCTTTTCTTGCGAAGAAGGCTGAGGAGGTTGGCATAAAGATGGTGACCGTTCATGGGCGCACGCGCTGTCAAATGTATACAGGGTCTGCCGATTGGGCGGCGGTGAGAGCAGTGAAAGACGCTGTGTCAATTCCCGTTATTGTGAATGGGGATATCAATACGCCCGAACAGGCTAAATCAGCCCTTGAGGCTTCAGGTGCGGATGGTGTGATGATAGGGCGCGGGAGCTGCGGTCGTCCGTGGCTTTTACAGCAAACAATCGATTATTTAAAAAGCGGTTCTTATGGTGACGCCCCGCCACTTGCCGATATCTATCAGCTGATTGTTAGTCATTACGAGGATATGATTGACCATTACGGGGAGCGAAAGGGTATTGGCATGGCACGCAAGCATTTGTCATGGTATTGCACAGGGTTACCCAATGCCGCGGCCCTGCGTCAAGAATTAAACCTGTTGCGCACGCCTAAAGAGGTTAAAGACAGACTCGCAGACTTCTTCGCAACACAAATAAATTGACATATTGAGTGCAAGCCGTTAGGAAGGCGGCATCAAAACACAAAACCTATTGGGGTGTTTTATGGCGATGACCTTACACATTGGTGACACAGTGATTTATCCCGTCTTGGGAGCGTGCCGCTTTGTCGAGGAAGTGACACAAGAGGTCGCTGGGCATTCCATGACACTTTATAAGTTTCAAAGCCTGTATGGTCGTTCGCAAACAGCACTTCTCCCCCTTGCACAGCTTGAACGCTCAACATTGCGTTCAGTGTCAACAGAAGCCGATATTGCAGAGGCACTTGAGATTGCTGCTGGGACATCACGTGGGAAGTCCCTTCGCACCCATCAGAAATCAGTTAAATTTCAGGACTTACTTAAGGAAAATACCCTTTATTCTGTGGCAACCATTTTAAGGGACACAATTGGGTCGCATAGCGGTCAGATAGGTGAATTGGGACGTGTCGAGCAAGAGGCATTTGAAACAGCCTTTCATATTCTGGCGGCTGAAATGACAATTGCCCACGGAATTGATTACAGCGCGGCCAAGAAGCAGATTTTGGACTTCATTTTAGAAGTCCCATCCGAACAAGAGGCCGAAATTCAGGATGAAGATAGTGTTGAGAGTGCACCTAAATCCGAAGCAGCCGCCGAAGATAGCGCAGACATAAAACGTCCATCCTCTTTTTCTCATCCTGCTATTGAAACAAATGACCCGCTATATTCAGCCTTTAAGGGTGCAAGTGACGCTCCAGCTGAGGAGACAGAAGAAAAACCTACGCTCTCAGGGAAAGCATTGGATGACAAAATTGCCGAACTTCAGCAAAACATCAATAAAGACACGGAAAAGCTTTACTTTAATTATGCTGAAGGCCTTTCAAAAAATGATTCAAGACGCGAGATGCTTGATTTCTTTAAGGATAAATTTGGCTATTCTCCAAGAACATTCGATATTGTTGTGGGCTTGAATGTCTTTCCTGATAGTCAGACAAACTCTATCAAAGGTTTCAGCGACAAATATAATCTTGATCCTGAAGATGTTGCTTACTATGGGAAGTCGGGGCGCGACGCCCTTGACCAGCAGCGTAAGGATGAGGAGCGTGCGCGCCGTGAAGCTCTCGCTCAGCCAGTCTATAAGTAAGTTTATCAAATTTCGTTATTTTTGATTTGCTGTGGACAAAACGGCCTGAAAGCCTTGATGTATTTTACAAAATGCAACTTATCCCTGTAACCTTATAAAAGGTTATTTTCTATATTTTTACGGAAAGCGTATTTCATGTCAGAGCAAAGACGACCTTTTTTCTCCATCGCCAATACCAATGAGTCAAACGATCAGCCAACTGGTTCAGCTTTTTCAGGTGAAGATCCACAGAATATGGGGCCTGCCTCGCAACGTTTAATGAATATGTTGCATGAGCTTAATGATCGCCTGCGCAAGGAAGAAGGTGACCGCGAGAAATTGTGGGAAGAAATTGATTCTGTGCGTGATGTCCTATCCTCTCTTGAAGGCAGAAGTGACCAGGCTGAGCGTGTCTTCCTTAATCTTGAAAATAAGCTGAACCGTCAGGATAATTCAGGCCTTAAGAATTTGCAGAAATGGCGTGCCCTTATCGAGGATAATCAACGCGCCCTTTATGCCCAGATTAAAAAGGTGCGTGCCGAAAATGAGGCGCTTGAAGAAGGGCAAAAGAATATAAAGCGTGTGTCTGCCAAGTTGCAGGAACGTGTGCAGGCCACAGAAACATCTATTGGGTCTGCCTTTGTTAAAATCGGTGAATCAGAAGTTGAGCAGAAGAAACTGGCTGAAAAAATCGAGCTTGCGCGTGAAAACCGCCTGAAACTGCTCAAGAAAATGGAGGGGTTGGAGGAAACACTTCTTCAGACACAGGATACGCTTCGTGCCAAGGCACTTGTGATGCTCACTGACCAGTCTGTTGCAAAACACGCAAGCGCGACTGTTCCTCTCGATAGCCTCAATAGACAAGAAACTTATGAAGAGGAAGCCCCTGTCGCGCCATGGCGTACGACACGTGATGTGCCTCAAAAGAAAACAGCAAAAACTAAGGACAGTGCTAGCTTTTTCGATGACCGTCATCCGTTTAAAATTGAAAAATCCAAGAAGCGCTCTGACTTTATCAAATATTCGTTAGCTTCTGCGGCGGTTATTGCCATTCTTGTTGCGGCAGGTGTTTGGATTTCAGAGAATAAGAGTAACCTTTCACTTAATTTGCCAAACATTGATACATCTGATTTCTTTGGACCATCTGCAACTGAAAGAGCGACAACGACAACTGAACAAGTAACGTCAACAACACAAACTGTAACAGAGACTGAGCAAGCCGCACCTGTTACGATTACAGAAACAGTTGCGCCTCAAAATAAAGACTATGCCGCCACTGAGCAGGAGGCTGTGGCACGCTTCATGGAGCGTGCACCTCAAACAGGTGTGACATCACGCATTGACCCTGATGGTACATTGCCACCGCTTGTAAAAGAGATTGAGAAGAAGGCCTTTTCTGGCTCTGGTCCTGCGCAACATGATTTGGCAACAATTTACACGGCTGGTCATGCGGGTGTGAAAGCCAATTTTGAAAAGGCGGCTGTGTGGTTTAACGAGGCCGCTTACAATGATGTCGCCAATGCGCGCTATAATTTGGGTGTGCTGACACAACAGGGCCTTGGCGTAACTGCTGATCAGGAACGCGCCATTGAACTTTACATGGCAGCGTCTGCCCTTGGCCATCCCGAGGCACAATATAATTTGGGTATTGCCTATATTGAAGGTGTGGGTGTCCCTCGGGATATTAACCATGCGGTTTACTATTTTGAACGTGCCGCTGAAAAGGGCGTGACAGAGGCCGCTTATAATCTTGGTATGCTCAATCAGCGTGGTGTCAATGGCGAGGCACAACCTGATGAAGCCCTATTTTGGTATAAGGTTGCAGCCGACAGAGGCAACCCCGAGGCAATCACGGCGTTAAATGAGTTGGCGGCCGAAATGGGTTTGAGCATGGGTGATGTTAATGCACTTTACCAACGTTTGGCCGTTTTGCGCCCTGGGTTTGTTGAGGCCATGTCCAAGGTTGATGAGACCCGTAAGATGCAGGAGCTTGAGCCAAAGGCAGGAGACGCAAGTGATACGCCAGTTTCCGAAACAACACAGGACGATCAGGCATCTGTTACTGCTCCAGCACCAGCACCACAGGCAAGCGTAGTGACAACGCCCGCAACACCACCATCATTTGCACCTGGCTCACAGGCCGTGATTGTGGCGCAAATTCAAACTCAGCTTATGGAGGTAGGTCTTTACCCAGGCCCTGCCGATGGTCTAACAGGGCCACTGACCGAGGATGCGGTTGCGGCCTATCAGCGTGAAAATGGTCTTGAGGTCACAGGCCGTCCCACAGAAGATTTGCTCGCCTATATGCTGAAGAAAGAGCTGAGCCTTAAAGACTAGAATTCTTTCTCACTCTCTTTTTGCAATATAAAACCATTCATCACCAATTTGTGCGGTATTACACGGTATAAAGATAAAGCCATCAAAAGGGCTGGTTATCTCTGTCCCGTCATCGTGGATGACAATGATGTCGTCGTTGCTTAGCGGGTCAAGATGTTGCCAATCCTGCACAAAATGCCCGTCCTTTTCTTTCAGAATACGTGCATGCATGTGCATCATCTTGCTTTTTGTGATGGGCAATGTGCCTTCTATCATCCCTAAATGAAGGAGTGCGCTTAGAATACTTTTCTCGGCAACAAGAACAGCATTGGGATCAAGGTGAGCACCACACTCAATGGTCACTGATTTCTTACCTGCACGATGCGCGCACGCTAGTGTCGTGTAATCTTCCTCGGGATAGAAAAGTTCAGGCCATCCAGTGATAATGTAATCCATAGGTAGGGCTTGGCAAAAGGCAGTGCTGTCCGCGTCAGGATAATCCAGAAACGCAAAAGGTTTTGAATCCGTATGGTTGGAGTGGATATCAAGCGTGTAATCATGTGCTTCTATGAGAGGAGCAAGCTCATTGGCTAAACGCTCCTCATAGGCGCTTGGCTTGTCATGCATCTTCACAATACGATTTAGATTTTCATCAATATAGCGGACATTTTTATCGAAGGCTTTTGGATTACAAACATCAACAAAAGTGACATGCCCCTTTTGAATTTTAAGTGTGCCTGAGTGGATATCATCCATAAGTTTGCGGATAGCGAATGTGCCGCATTTCTCGTTGCCATGAACAGAGCCAAGCACAAGAAGGGATGGACCATCTTGTTTGCCATGAATTGTTTTGGGATTTAAGAGAGTATTCATGATAGACCTGCCTTGATTGTGTGATGATTATAAAGTTTCAGCCCATCACTGGGGTCAACGCCTTCACTGACAATGGGGACGCCGTTATTCTCAAAGAGCTTCCAGCTATAGGGATTATCCTGCGCCGTTTCAGCATAAAGATGCGTTCTACCCAGAAGAGGTGATGAGCTGAGCCAGTCTTTAATCAGCATATCACCCAGTTTATATCCTCTCATATCGGGGTCAACGGCCAGCCCCTGTAACACGGAAATTTGTGAAAGTGGGGCATCTATGACTATATCGGTCATGCCTGTTGTGGGATTATCTAGTGTCGGATGAACGAAGAGCGCCTGTGCAACCAACTGGTCACCTAGGAAGATTGCGCTTCCTGCGCCACCCGTTGCAAAATGTCTTTGCAGGAAGGATAGTGGCTTTGTGAAGTAAAATGTTTTATCCGCTGGCGCAAGTGCGTCATGCACCTTGTGTTGCAAGCTATCGAATTGGGGGATGTCCGACACACCAAGGGCGTGTGCGGTAAAATGATGTGTAAGTGGGGCAAGTGTCGCCATAAAAAATATCCTTATATCAGGTTTGAATAATGCATAAAAAAACCAGCAGAGGAGGTTTAACCTTGCTGGCGCTGATCGCACTTAGCTTAAAGCAAGCTTAAGTGATCAGCTCATCATTCGTCGGATATCGCGGCTGTTTGAATACGCGTCAAAGCCAGCAGACATAAAGCCTGCGAAAAGAAAAGTGTGCTTTGACGTTGTTATTCTCATAAGAGCTATAAAATCATATTATGTGAAAAAAGAAAAGATAATTATATTTGAGGAGTATTTAATTAGAAATTGTTTCGGGTTCTTCTAAACCGTTTTCAATCTTCTGTGTAATGGATTCAATCATCTCAGGTTCTGTGGCATTCTGGCGGGCGCGATCCCATTGAAAACGTGCCTCTTGCTTGCGCCCTAATTGCCAGTAAAGGTCACCCAGATGATCATTCACAGTCGGGTCAAAGGCCAGAATTTCGGCTGACTTTTCAAGGTGGGGCAGCGCCTTCTCGTATTCGCCCAAACGGAAATAAACCCAGCCCAAAGAATCCGCGATATAGCCGTCATTCGGCTCTAAATCAACGGCGCGCTGAATCATATCAAGCGCCTGATCGAGGTTCCTATTATTATCAGCCCAGCTATAGCCGAGATAATTCAAGATAAAGGGATTATCTGGGCGAAACTCGAGGGCTTGTTGTAAATTTTTCTCAGCCTCGTCCAGTTTTCCAAGACGTTCAAGTGCCATGCCGCGCGTATAATAAAGGGCCCAGTTTTCTTCTTGCTTGGGCTCTTCAATAAGATCAAAGGCGTTGTTATAAGCGCGCAGAGCGGCGCTGTAATTTTCCGCGCGACGATAGGTGTCACCAAGCTGCGTATAAATCTCTGCTGAAGGTGCAAATTTGGCTAAATCAGACAGAACCTTTGTCGCCTTATCAATATCGCCTCGTTCTTCAAGCAGGTTGGCAACCTGACGTTGGGCTGAAATATATTCATCATCCGTGTCCGTTGGGATGGATTTAAAATAGGCAATGGCCTCGTCAACACGCCCATTTTGTGCCGCCATATGGGCAAGCAAAGTTTTTGTTTCTTGTAATTCTGGATAGATATAAAGCGCGGCATGTGCAAAAAGTTGGGCGCTGTCAGTTCCACTTTCTGTGTAAAAGAGAAGGGACATATCCATCAGAGCACGGCCTAAACCTTCATCAAGGGAGGCAACCCCCTCATAAAGTGTATCTTCCGCAATGTCTTCTCCACTTTTCAGCGCATCAATTTTGGATTGAAGAGGCGCTTGCAAGTCTTCGGGCATACTTACGATATCGATTTTATCGTACATTTTAAGAGCCTTGTCGCGCAGGTCGTTGCGCACGAAAATATCGCCTACATTTTCGTAAATGCGATTAGTCCAGGCCGCATCAGGTAGGAATATTGTAGACAAATCACGCAAAGCATCTAACTTCTTGGCAAAATCAGCGGCTAGTATTTGGTTGTAAAGTGTGAGGCCATTTGTGGTGCGCGAAATTTTAGGAAGTGTGTTATCGCGCCCTATAGAAATCCAGACAGAAAGAACAGGGCTGACAACATCTGCAATGCCACCCTTAGGGATAGCTTTTAATAAATTCGAGGCGGCTACGTAATCCTCACGCTTGACGGCCTCAAGAACCAAAACAACCTTGGCGAGTGCTGTATCAGGGTCAGAAGAGTCGTTTAATTTGCGTGCCACCATAATGGCATTCTCGATATTCCCTGAGCCAAGAGAGAGCACAAGCGCGCGTTTCATAAGGCCTGTGTCTGAAAAACCATCTTTTTCGAGAAGGGCCACAAAATTCTCGCCTGCAACTTGCCAGTCATTCTCAAGCTGGGCATGACGCGCCATCAGGTAAAAGCCCGTGCGCGTTTGCAAAGGCTCAATCTCATAGGCTTCAATATCCTCGACGAAAGGTGTTGAATCCTCGGGCTCGCATGCATTTAGGATAAGCGCCGTAGTGAGCAGAAGTGTTGCTTTGAGAAACGGAGAGCGGTGTGTCATTGTCGAGAAAATCATTCCAATATAAAAAATTACATACCTGAATAGTTTGGCCCGCCGCCACCTTGAGGGACAGTCCATTGGATGTTCTGCGATGGATCTTTGATATCGCAGGTTTTACAATGCACACAGTTCTGGGCATTAATCACAAATTTAGTTGCATTATTTTCATTCACATATTCGTAAACGCCTGCGGGACAATAGCGCTGCGCTGGTCCACCAAATTTTGGCAGATTGACAGAGACGGGCACATTCGCATCAACAAGGCGTAAATGCGCTGGCTGGCTTTCATCATGGTTTGTGTTGGATAGGTAAACTGATGACAAGCGGTCAAAGGTCAGAACGCCATCCGGCTTTGGATAGGTAATGGGTGTAACCTGATCCAAAGGTTTGGTCTGCGCATAATCGGCATGGTTTTTTATCGTGTAGGGAAGCAACCAGCCACCAACAGTCTGGAAGGCCGCATGGAAAAGGCCAAACCAAAAGCCCTTGTTAAAGCCGGGGCGAATGTTGCGCACTTTTTTAAGTTCTGACCAGACCCAGCTCTTTTCCATGTTCTGTGCATAGTCTGTGCATTCATATGCACCTTCATTATCAAAAATTGTTGCAAAAACAGAGTCTGCGGCGACCATACCTGACTTCATGGCTGTATGATTGCCCTTAATTTTAGGAACATTGAGGAAGCCCGCTGTATCACCAACAAGAAGGCCACCCGGGAATGTCAGTTTTGGTAAGGATTGTAAGCCTCCTTCGACAAGAGCGCGTGCGCCATAGTGAATACGTTTCCCGCCTTCGAGATACTTGCGAATTGCGGGATGTGTTTTCCAACGCTGCATTTCCTCAAATGGCGAAAGTGTTGGATTTTCGTAATCAAGTCCCACAACAAATCCAAGTGAGACGAGGTTGTTTTCCTGATGATACATCCATGAACCACCATAGGTTTTCTTATCCATTGGCCAGCCAACTGTATGCACAATTTTACCTTCTTCATGTTTTTCAGGGTCAATTTCCCAGACTTCCTTGACGCCCAGCCCATAAGTTTGTGGATCGGAATTGGCGCGTAAATCATAATGTGCAATCAGTTGTTTGGTGAGCGAGCCGTGACAGCCCTCGGCAAAGATGGTTTGTTTGGCGTGAAGCTCCACACCTGGCTCAAACATTTCCGTTTTATTGCCGTCCTTATCAATGCCCATATCGTTTGTGGCGACACCCTTGACCGCGTTATTGGCATCAAAAAGAACTTCACTGGCGGCAAAGCCTGCAAATATCTCGACGCCTAGGGCTTCGGCCTGCTCGCCCATCCAACGTGTTAGGTTAGAGAGGCTGATAATATAATTTCCGTGATTCTTCTGTTGCGGAGGCGTTGGCAGGCGATAGGATTTTTTCTCTGTGAGGTAAAGGAAGCTGTCCTTTTTGGCTTCGCAAGTTACTGGCGCGCCCTTGTCTTTCCAATCAGGTATAAGCTCATCCAGTGCGCGTGTTTCAAGAACCGCGCCAGACATGATATGTGCGCCAACTTCAGAACCCTTTTCAAGCAAGCAAACGGATAAGTCTTTGCCTTCCTTTTCGGCAAGTTGTTTCAAACGAATGGCCGCTGATAAGCCAGAGGGGCCGCCGCCAACAATTACAACATCATATTCCATGCTTTCACGGTCTGTGCGTGCCGCTTGCGTTGTTTCAGGTGTTGTATCTGTGTCAGGAAGATTTGCGTCAATATCTTGTGTCATATCATCAGTCATTTTGGGCTTATTTCGGAAGTCATGTTTGTGTTTTTTGACAGTCTATCGTATAAATTCACATCAGAATAGACATAGAATTGATATAGTTTGGCTTTTTCAAATGAACAGTGACAACAAAGCAGCGCTCTCAGCATTAGAATGGTATGTCGATAACGGCGTAACCGATGTTTTGGAAGAGGCGCCAGTTGATAAAACAAAAGCAGTCGCAAAATCTGCGCCTCCAAAAACAGAAAACAGCCAAAGTGCGCCCTCTGTGGCTCAAACATTGCCAGAGGCGGAAAAGTCTGCGCCTGCACAAGTGCAAAAATCTGCAAATGTGATGGGCACACCTGAGGCGATCAAAAAAGCAACTGAACTGGCCAAAGCGGCCACCACTTTAGATGAACTGCGCGAGGCCATTGCCGCCTTTGATGGATTGTCGGTGAAAAAAACGGCGCAAAATCTGGTCTTTAGTGACGGCAATCCGCAGGCTAAAATCATGGTGATTGGTGAAGCGCCAGGCGCGGATGAGGATGAGCAAGGTAAGCCTTTTGTTGGCTCAAGTGGGCAGCTTCTGGATAAGATTTTGGGTAGTATCGGACTATCACGTACAGCTGAGAATCCTAATGATGCGCTTTACATCAGCAATATTCTTAATTGGCGTCCGCCGGGTAATCGCACACCCACACCCGCAGAAATGGCAATCGCGCTTCCCTTTATTGAACGTCATATTCAGCTTGTCTCGCCGCGTATTTTAATTCTTGTCGGCAATACGCCTATGAAATCCCTGCTTGATACGAAAGAAGGTATCGTTAAAATGCGCGGTAAATGGCATGATTATGAAACTGTGACAGACATTGGTGGCGCACCAGAGCAATCCGTAATAGCGCTTCCTACATTTCATCCCGCTTATCTTTTACGCAATCCGAAGAAAAAGAAAACGGTTTGGCAGGACATGATTTTCTTGCAGAAAAAACGAGTTGAACTTGGATTGGCCTCATAAACTTCATTTACGTCTGTTTGAAATAGGGATCTGTGTTTGTATCTGCGCAGGGTTCACAAATCTGCATGCCTATGCATCACCGCCAGTGCCGACGCAAAAACCGCTCACTGTTTTGGAGAAAATCAAAAATAAATTTTTTGATAATGACGGCGTAGAAAAAGAGCGTGTCTTTGCTTGTGAACAGAAGGGACGAACAAGCAAGCTTAATTCTGAATCGGCGCTCAATGAAACAGCTGACATCTACAGACAAATTTTCGAGGCGCAAGATGCGGGGGATTTTGAGGCAGCTGACGCACTTGTCCCGAAACTAAATGATTGTCGTTTGATGGGGTATGTGGCTGTTCAACGCTTTTTACATCCTACTGGCTATAAGGCTCAATTTAAGGAACTCGCGGCCTGGCTAGAGGATTATGCCGATCATCCTATGGCGGCGCGTATTTATAAGCTTGCAGAAATCAGGCGCAAAGAAGGTGACAGGAAGCGCCTTCATAAGCCTGATTATAAAAATGCACTTCGCGGGACACTTGAGCCATCACTCATGGGGAGCGGATCATCAAAGCCAAAGGCCCCTGCTTCGCGCAGTGATGAAAAACACTCTGCTGTAAAGGCGCTTGCAAAAGAATTACATGTTCTTATTCGTCAAGAAAAGCCTTCGGCGGCACTCGATACATTGAATTCTGCTGACATCACAAAATCAATGACAGCCCTTGAGAAGGCCTTCCTTAAGACAGAAATTGCACAATCCTATCTTATTGAGGGGCGCTACAAACGCGCTTACGGATTGGCCGCGCCTATTGCCGATAAATATGGGACAGAGTTGCCACGCGCACGTTGGATTGCGGGACTGGTTGCGTGGAAGCGAGAGGATTATAAGGTTGCTTTAACGTATTTCTCCAAATTGGCGGATGCAAAAAACGGGAATGGCTGGCTTATTTCAGCGGCCTCTTATTGGGCGGGGCGCTCTGCATTGCGTGAAAAAGACACGAAGAAGTATAATACATATATGCGACAGGCCGCTGCGTATCCGCGCACTTTTTATGGTTTTTTGGCGGCCAAGGCGTTGGGGCAGGATTTATCGTTTAATTGGCAGGAATTTGATTTTTCGCAAGACCAGAAGGAACGTTTATTAGAAGAAGAGGCAGGCGCACGCGCTATCCTACTGGTCAAGGCTGACCGACACAGCTGGGCTGATCAGGAGCTGGCAGGCCTGCGTAATTTTGATGAAGATGAGGTGCGCGAGGCCGTTCTTGCCTTTGCCCTAAATGAACAGCTTCCTTCGCTCGCTCTACGTTACGGGAACAGTTTTAAGGATGCGAAGGGGCGTTTTTATGATAAGGCACTTTATCCGCTTATGCCTTGGATATCTTTAGGCGACTATCATGTTAATCCAGCACTTGTTCATGCGATTGTCAGACAGGAATCTAAATTTGCACCCCGTGCCTTTAGCCATGGAAACGCTGTCGGGTTGATGCAGGTTTTGCCAACAACAGCCGCTTATGTCAGTGGAGATGATAGTCTTGCTGCACAAGACAAATATAAGTTGAAAGAACCGCGCCTTAATCTGGATATTGGGCAAAAATATATATTGAGCTTGCTCAATTCCAGAACAGTCAATCATGATCTTTTTGGCCTATTGGTCTCCTACAATGCAGGGCCAGGAAATTATGCGAAGTGGAAAAAGAAGCTGTCCGATGTTGATGATCCTTTGCTTTTTATTGAACTTATTCCAACGGCAGAAACACGCGCTTACGTTGAGCGCGTCATGCGAAATATGTGGATTTATGAAATTGCGCTTTCCCAAGAGTCTGAAAGTGTTGGACAGATACTTGCGGGTGAGTGGCCAGTCTATAAAGATGCACGTTAAATTGCCTTGAAAATTTAGGTATCCCCCCTTGTCAGGCCACGTTTTTTTCTATTGAATACAGACTTAAAATAACAAGGCATATAAAGGCTGGAGAGACATGAAAACTGTTGGCGATATCAGAGCAGAATTTTTAGGATTTTTTGAAAAAAACGGACATGAAGTTGTCGCGAGTAGCTCGCTTGTACCACAAAATGATCCAACCCTCATGTTCACCAATGCGGGGATGAACCAGTTCAAGGATGTCTTTACAGGCAAAGAAAAGCGCGGCTACACACGAGCGACTACCTCACAAAAATGTGTGCGTGCTGGTGGAAAACATAATGACCTTGAAAATGTGGGTTACACAGCGCGTCATCAGACCTTCTTTGAAATGCTTGGGAATTTCTCGTTCGGAGATTACTTTAAGGAAGAGGCAATTGCCTTTGCATGGGAGCTTTGTACGAAAAACTTTGGACTTTCACCGGAAAAGCTTCTTGTGACAGTGCACTCCAGTGATGAAGAGGCTGCGGGTATTTGGAAAAAGGTGACAGGTTTTGCGGATGAGAAAATCATTCGTATTCCAACATCTGATAATTTCTGGTCAATGGGCGACACGGGGCCTTGTGGGCCATGTACAGAAATCTTTTATGACCATGGTGAGCATATTCCAGGTGGTCCTCCAGGCTCACCTGATGAGGATGGCGACCGCTTCATTGAAATCTGGAATAACGTCTTTATGCAGTTTGAACAATTGGCGGATGGCACACGCATTGATTTGCCTGCGCAATCTGTTGATACAGGCATGGGTCTGGAACGTATGTCGGCTATCCTGCAAAACGGGCATTCCAACTATGATATTGATATTTTTCAAACGCTTATCAAACATATTTCCGATATTGTGTCAGAAAAAGAAAGTGCCTCGCACCGCGTGATTGCTGACCATTTACGTGCTAGTGCTTTTCTGATTGCCGATGGTGTGCTGCCCTCAAACGAGGGGCGTGGTTATGTTCTGCGCCGTATTATGCGCCGTGGGATGAGGCATGCCCATTTGTTGGGGGCAAGCGAGCCATTGATGTACAAGCTTGTTCCCACACTGCGCGGGCTAATGGGTGAGGCTTTTCCTGAACTCAATCGTGCGGATAGCTTGATTACTGAAACATTGAAATCCGAGGAAGAGCGTTTCAAAACAACGCTTGATCGTGGCCTAAAAATTCTGGATGAGGAGGTCTCCAAACTTTCTGATAAAACATTCCCTGGAGACGTTGCTTTTAAACTATACGATACGTACGGTTTCCCATTAGATTTAACGCAAGATGCCCTGAAATCGCAAGGGTTAGAGGTGGATGTTGCTGCCTTTAATGAAAATATGGAGGCGCAAAAAGCTGCTGCACGTGCCGCGTGGAGCGGGTCTGGCGATACGGGCACAGAAAAGCTCTGGTTTGATATTGCTGATGAGATTGGAGCAACCGAATTTCTTGGTTATGAGACAGATAAGGCTGAGGCGGAAATTCGCGCACTTGTCAAAGATGGCGATCGTGTTGATACGCTTCAAAAAGGTGATAAGGGGCTTATCCTGACGAACCAGACGCCATTTTATGCCGAGGCAGGTGGTCAGATTGGTGATAAGGGAATAATTTCAAAGGATGATGCTGTTTTTAAGGTGATTGATACTAAGAAACAGGTCGGTCAGCTTTGGTTGCATATTGGGGAGGTCGAGAGCGGAACATTCAAGATTAAGGATGCTGTGCTGATGACAGCTGATGGGCGCAGACGCGATGCTATTCGCGCCAATCACTCGGCAACACATTTACTCCATGCTGCTTTGCGCGAAAAACTGGGCGACCATATCACGCAAAAAGGCTCGCTAGTTGCGCCAGACCGCCTGCGTTTTGATGTGTCGCATCCCAAACAAATTACGGCCGATGAACTACAGGTGATTGAAGACCGTGTGAACGGGGAAATCCGCGCAAATACAGAAGTTGTTACACGTTTGATGGACCGAGACGCAGCAATTGAAGCTGGTGCTATGGCGCTCTTTGGTGAAAAATATGATGATGAGGTGCGTGTGCTTACAATGGGACGTGATAATTCTGAAAGCGGCATACCTTTTTCAGTAGAGCTTTGTGGCGGAACACATGTACGACGCACAGGTGATATTGGCTTGATAAAAATTGTTGGCGAGAGTGCTGTGTCCGCAGGGGTGCGCCGTATAGAGGCGCTCACAGGTGAGGGCGCGTTGGCGTACTTTGCTGAGCAGGAAAATATCATTAAGCACCTCTCGCAACAATTGCGCGCAAGTCCAGCTGAGCTTGAAAGCCGTTTGGAATCCTTACTCGCCGAGCGCAAAAAAGCAGATCAAGAAATTTCAAATCTGCGTAAAAAACTGGCAACAGGGAGCGCATCATCTGCGCAAAGCACTGATGATGTTAAGAAAATTGGCGATATTGCGTTCAAATCTTTGGTTGTTCAGGATGTGCCAGCAAAGGATTTGAAACCGATGGCCGATGAAATGAAGCGTGCGATTGGCTCTGGTGTTGTCACTCTTATTGCTACAAGCGAAGGCAAGGTCTCTATTGTTGTTGCTGTCACGGATGATCTAACATCACAAATTAACGCCGTTGATTTGGTGCGTATTGGTGCCGAGGCTCTTGGCGGAAAGGGTGGCGGTGGTCGTCCTGATATGGCGCAAGCTGGTGGTTCAAATCCGGATGCGGCCAATGATGCTGTTGCGCAAATTGAAAAGAATATTGCGGGCTAAAACTAGTTCAGGCCAAGGCTACGCATCGCCTGATAGCGAGAGAGCGAGATGATTTCTGCGCCACCTACATTGCTTGAAAGCTCTGCAACAGTTTCGTTGTAATTATTGACCATGGTTACAGACATTTCGATAAACTTATCGCGTGCCTCTTCAAGGCTCATATGGTCTGTCATATCGACAGCAGAATGAGAGTCTGAACGGATAAGATCTAAATATTCATTATCAATCACATAGCTATTGCTTTCTGCGTCCGGGCGCACAGCAATCATTTTATCGTCACGATAAGGGTCGGGCATAATGAGAACGGGCATGCCAGCAACGCTAAAGAAGCTACGTTCCTCATCATCAATCACAAGGTCGTTTAAACCCAGTTCATTGGAAAGCGAAAGCGGCAAATGCCTACGAATGTGATTGCAAAGTGTGCGGATTTCATCAATTGATTTATTTTCAAAATCAATTCCACCTTCAAAAAAGCGGTCATAACTAAGCGCGTGCATGTCGCTTGTGATTTGATTAAGAAGATCTTCAATTTTCTCGCGCGCCTCGGCGGCAACCTCGTTTTCGCTGGCGCCATTAAATTCGTAAGGGCGCAACATCTTGCACACTTCGTAGGCGGTACGTGTAATGTCATCACAAGCATCCAGTCCACGGTGACGTACCATAATCTCGGCAATCAGTCCTGTGTCTGTGCGCATCAGAATTTTCATACGCTTTTGCCCGTTTTCTTTATTTTCACGCGCAAAGGAGTCCTCAACATGAATAATTTGCGGATTATTCTTTGGATTGATGTTGTTAGAGATAAAAGACAAATCATCAATATTGTCGATTGTAATCGTCATGCGTACGCCATCAGTCAGAAGGCCGTAATCACCTGACTTCTCGCGTTCAATCTTGTCAGCAATCTTGTGCGTGTCTTTAAAGTCACCGATCTTAATCTCTGAACCAGGCAGGCAGAAATTAACTTCTTCACCAAGGGCAACCATCTGAGAATGTGCCTCGGGGAAAGATGCTTCTACACGCGCCATATCCCAATATCCGTTTGCACGGATAAGACGCGGGATAACGGCGGAACCAGGTGTTAATGAAAACGCCTTATTCTGCGCAGATATGATAGCTAATCTTTCGAGAGCCTTAGATGTCATGTTGTCCTTTTGATTTACTTGCGTTTTTATCAGATACCAAAGGTAGCATATTTACATAATTAATTGCAAGTATCAGTTTAAGCTAATCCATTAAGTTATGTTAGTCCTGCAAATTACGCAAGTTTGAAATCATAAGCGCTTCAAAAATATTATAAAAATAGCGTGTGGATTTTTGCATAAACTCTTGTTACACTTATGTTGGTTTTACACTATCTTATGGCTTATGCGCCTCAAATCTTTTAACGCAAAAACAATGTCACAAGCACTCCAAATGATAAGAGAAGCTCTTGGTGAAGACGCTATTATTGTTGCCTCTCAGGAGGCGAAAGATGGCAAATCTGTGACTGTGACAGCGGCAGTTGAGACTGGTGAGCCTGCGTTTGAGCTTGGCAAGCAAGGTCAGACCAATGCCAAAGAATGGCTGCAATATGATGAAGAAGAAGAAACTACGGCCGTCACCGAGGCTTTAACTGATACACTTATAAAACATGGTGTTCCTGACAGTGTGAGTGATCAGATTATTTCTTATGCCATGGTGATTGGCTTTCAAGACCCAGTCACAGCGCTTATCTCTTCCTGTGAAACGCTTTTTGATTTCAGGCCACTGCGTGAGGCGACCCAAAAATCGCGCTTTTTATTTATTGGACCACAAGGGGCGGGTAAGACCTTAACGACAGCTAAGTTTGCAGCACAAGCGGTGCTTAAGGGCGAGGATGTTGCTGTGGCTACAACCGATACGATGCGTGCTGGTGCGGTTGAGCAGCTAGAGGCGTTCACTAAAATAATGGATATTGACTGCCACCGCATTTCCGATCCAAGACAAATGACACAGTTTTTAAATGACACGCGTGAGAAAGATGCCGTCTTTATTGATGCCCCTGGCGTTAATCCTTATGACGCTGAAAGCCTAAAGCCTCTGGCGCAACTTGTGGCGCATAAGGGGCTTGTTCCAGTGCTGGTTATGCCCTCTGCGGTTGATCCATCAGAATCCGAAGATATTGCCAAAATTTTTGCCTCATTGGGTGCAAAAATCATGGTATCCACAAGATTAGATGTCTCTAGACGCTATGGGGGTTTGCTTGCAGCGGCAAATGCAGGCAATATGGTATTTGCAGAGTTTGGAACTGATTCTGCTGTGGCAAACGGGTTTAAGTCCCCCTCAGCAGAGCAATTTGTACAATATATCTTGCCACGCAGCCAAGCAAAGCGCAGTATACAAAACACCGAACAAAAACGCGTAGGCGAAATGTGAGAGAATGAGTAAATCTGAAACGTCTAAATCTTCCGAAGCCCCAACAGCGCAGTCAAAAGGCAAGACTGCGGGCAGTAATATTATTGCGGTGGCGTCTGGTAAAGGTGGCGTTGGAAAGACATTCTTCTCAATCACACTTGCGCATGCTTTGTCCAAAATGGGTAAACGCGTTCTTCTTTTTGATGGTGACTTGGGGTTGGCCAATGTGGACGTTCAGTTGGGATTGATGCCCAAGCGTGACTTGAACGATGTAATTCGTGGTCGTTTAAGTCTTGAGAAGGTTGTTCAAACTTATGAAGATGGCGACTTTGATATTATTGCTGGACGTTCTGGTCAGGCGTCATTGTCTGCGCTTCCTTCACAAAGATTGTCACTTTTGCGTGATCAGTTAATCGATATCTCATCTAAATATGACGTGGTTATTATTGACTTAGGTGCAGGCGTTGATCGCACTGTAAGAATGCTCTCTGCAGCAGCAACACGCACACTTCTTGTGACAACAGATGAGCCAACATCACTTACTGATGCTTATGCCTTTATCAAGTTGGGTAGTGCCGCTGGTATGTCACGTAAGGTAAGTATTGTTATCAATCAGGCGGCCAGTGCCTCTGATGGTGAGAAGACTTACAAAACACTTCTGAAAGCGTGTGAAAACTTCCTAAAATTAACACCACCTCTTGCTGGGCTTGTCCGTCACGACCCGCGTGTGAAGGAAAGTATCCGTCATCAGACACCAATTTTAACGCGCTCTCCCAATAGCGAGGCTGCGGCGGATGTGGAAAAGATTGCCGTTTATGCCATGAAATTATTGGCTGCACGCGCCCGTAAAGCAGTTAACGCTTAAAAATCATCTTTCTCTTTAATTTGAGCGGTTTTTACTCCTTTTTTAAGGGTTTCAGGGCTACACTGGAACTGAAGGGACGCAATTTATGCCGCTAACAGGATTTTCAAGTGGGTTTTCAGGAATAAATTCCTTTGCCGTGCAACAAAGCGTGCAGGCCGATGTCCAACGTGCGGCTGTGCGGCTAGTGAATGCACCACGTGATATTCAAAATGCGCCTCGTCCGACCTCCGTCCAAGGTGAGGTGATTTCCCAGCCAACTGAAAAAAGCTTCCTTATTCGTACTGATCGCGGTGATATCGAGGTGCGTCCACGTGGAGGGCAACGTTTTGAGGTTGGGCAAACGGTGAAACTGGATATTCCTGCAGGCGGCTCTGCACGTGATGTTCTGGCAACGCGTGTTGAGAGTGAAAATAATGCCAACCAAACACGCACAAATTTGGATAATCTGGCCAAGGGCGAAAAGGCGGTCCAGCTCTCACGTGATCCTGCCATTAAAACCGCGCTTCTGAATGAGACCTCGCGTAATAGCCCTATCACACAGCGCGCAGGTGATCTGCCAGAAGGCTCACTTGTCAGGTTAAAGGTTCTTCCGCAAAAAGTTTCTGCAGCACTTTTGAGTGAAGCCGCCAAGGATATTATTAAGGTTAATCTCGCGCTAGCTGATAAGATGCGTGCAAATGTAACCCAAGATGGTCAGGCTCGTGTGCGTTCACAAATTGTGGCACAAAATGCGGCTTTTCCTGCGTTGCCCTTTATCCCATCCTCGCCTGCAACGGCACAATTACCCAGTCAAAGTGCGGCCCTTATTGCCAATATTTTGGGATTGTCGGGGGATGCGATTGATTTTCAAACAGGCCGCGCGCGTACGATTGCACGTATTCCTGTGCAGCTTAGCGGAGCGGGGGTCTCTCTTCCCAATCAAACAGGCGGTATCACACGCTTTGCGCGTGGAGCTGGTCAGGCCATACAAAGCACGGCCCTTCCGCAAGGTCAAATCAATATGGGCGGCGCTTTTGCAACGGTAAAGCTTCCGCGTATTCCACAGGGACAAGGGGTATTAACATCACAGACACCGACACATTCTGTCTTTCAAAACGCTCAAATTGACGGGCGTGTGTCTTACGGGGCACAGTCTATGCCCCAACATAGCGGTATTTTGACGGGTGGCGCGCAGAGTTTGATTGTGAGTCAGGGCCTTAATACGGCTAATTTTCAAATTATTGGTATGACGAAACAGGGGCATGTGCTTCTCCAGCCCTTTGGCGGTGGCTTTGGGCAGACACAGGGAGCTTTGAGTGGACAAAGCGCACAAACACCGCCTGTTTATCTGATGAATTATCCAATGAAAAATCCTGTGATTGGGCAAGTGTTGCAAATCTCGCCACTGGCCTTCTTTAATGCTTCGGCCACAGGATTAGCAGGATTAGATAGTGCGTGGGAGAGTCTGTTTACAAACCTCTTTAAAACAGGGACGCATATTTCCCCTGTTATTCAGGCATTGCAAGGGGCCATGCCTTCGGTCGCAAGCCCAATGCAAAATGTCTCTTCCCTCATGTTTTTGATGGCGGCTTTTCAGGGCGGAAATGTCGATGGGTTGGTCGGGGCAAAGGGGTTGCAAGTGCTCAAAAACGACAAAATCCTGAAAGCTTTTGAAACGGCGTTGAAAGAGGGCGGAACAACGCCCAAGCTTTTGCAAACAGGTTCGGGTGAATGGCGCGGTTACAGTTTGCCCCTGCACCAGCAGGATAATTTTGTTCCTATCCATCTTTATGTGCAGGATTTCGGGCAACAGCAAAATAATCAGGGGAATGGCGAGGGTGAGGGGGCAGACGCTACGCGCTTTGTCTTTGAATTTGATTTGACGCGGATGGGCGAGCTGCAAATTGATGGTATGATGCGCAACACTAATCTCGATATTTTTGTGCGCACGGAAAAGCCAATTTCAACGGGCATGGCCAAGGGGATGAAGGCGCTTTACACGCGCGCACTCGAGCGTTCCGAGCTGACTGGTGATATTGCCTTCCAAACAAAAGACAAGGGCTGGGTTGATTTGATGCCAGTCAATGCGCCACGCACAGGTGCGGATACCTTGTCCTAGAGACTATTTGTCTTTCTTATCCTGCTCCCTGCGGTGCATTTGTAAGCCGATTTCATCCAGAACATCATTTTCCTTTTTGGCTTGTTCCTTGGCCTGTGCCTCTTTGCGACTGCGATCGACAATTTCAACTTTCTTAAGATCAGCAAAGGCCTCCCGCATGGACTCTTGTGCTACCTCAATGCGTAGTGCTAGTTTTTCCAACTCGTCATCAAAACGTGCAATTTGCTTTGTCATGGAGTCTTTAAATTGTGAGAAGCTTTTCTGAAGCCCAAAATCCTGTGGGTGTTCTTCTGCGATGCTGGCCTCGGTCTCAATTTTAGAAAGCGCGTCGGCTTTCTTTTTTAAAAGCTCTTCTTCCTTGGCCAGAAGGGTCGCAAGAAACTTCTGTTTTTCCTCGACAGTGTGTTTGCGAACACGAATAAGGGGGTCAAGCTTGGCCATTACGCACCCTCATAATCAATCCCTAAAATCTCGCCAAGAGCGGCAAAGGATTGATCAATAGTGGCGTGCTCAAGTTTATTTTGAGAGAGAAAATTCTCAATGCGCGGATAAAGTTCAATGGCCTCATCAACGGCATTGTCGCTTCCCTTTTTGTAAGCGCCCAGTCGAATAAGCTCGGCCATGTCCTCGTAAGTGGACACAACCTGCTTAGCACGCTTCACAATTTCGTTTTGAGTGTCTGTAAAGGCCATGGGCAACGAGCGTGAGATAGATTTCAGAACATTAATGGCCGGATAGCGCCCACGCTCTGCAATTTCACGTTGCATCACTATATGTCCGTCCAAAATACCGCGTACCGAATCCGAAATAGGTTCGTTTTCATCATCTCCTTCAACAAGAACAGAAAATAGCCCTGTAATATCACCTTCACTGCGGATACCGGGGCCTGCACGCTCTAATAATCTTGCCAGTTCGCCAAATGTTGAGGGTGGATAGCCTTTGGCGGTGGGTGGTTCCCCGGCCGATAAACCGATTTCACGTTGCGCCATGGCAAAGCGTGTGACTGAATCCATGAGGCAGAGCACCTGATTTTTCTGAGCGCGGAAATATTCCGCAATCGCGAGCGTCATATAGGCTGCTTGTCGGCGCATAAGGGCTGGTTCATCACCTGTTGCAACAATAACCACTGATTTGGCCAAGCCTTCCTCGCCCAGATCATCTTCCAGAAATTCCTGTACCTCGCGCCCACGTTCCCCGACAAGACCAATCACGGAAACATCAGCCGCCGTATAACGTGCCATCATAGAGAGAAGCACCGATTTACCAACACCAGAGCCTGCAAAAATGCCCATGCGCTGCCCCTCACAAATGGCGGTAAAGGTATTAACTGCGCGTACGCCCAAATCAAGCTTTTCACCAATGCGAGAACGCTGATGCGCAGGCGGGGCAGGGGCTTTGAGTAAGAACGCCTCGCCGCCATCAGGAAGTGGGCCTTTCCCATCAATGGGCTCACCCAACGCATTGATAACGCGTCCTAACCATGCTTCACACGGGTAAATCACAGGATCTTGCTGACGCATGATGGCGCGGCAGCCAAGTCCGATTCCTTCCAAAGTGCCAAAAGGCATTAGAAGGGCTACATCATCACGGAATCCAACGACCTCACACGGGACAATGGGTTTCTTACGCGGGGCAACGTCCACACGGCTTCCTACGGTCAAATCACTGCCAAAGCCCTTCATTTCAAGCAAAAGACCTAAAACCTTGGTGATTTCACCATAAATTTCATTAGGTTCGACCTTACGGATATGGGCATTGACCTTGTCACATAATCGTTCTGATGGAGGGTGAGACATATTCATAAGATATAGCTTAACATTAATTTTGGCAGGACTCCGCTAGAAATCTGAAATTATGACGATTTTATCAATAATTTGTTAACCTTTATAATATTTGATAAACTAATTGTTAAGAAAGGTTAACAAGGTTAAACTTTTCGGTGAGGATAACAGAGAAGGATTCTAACACATGCGTGTATTACTTATTGAAGACGATAGCTCCACAGCCAAAAGCATAGAGCTGATGCTGAAATCAGAAGGCTATGTGATTGATGTGTCCGAGCTTGGTGAGGATGGTCTGGATCTTGGTAAAATCTATGACTATGACATTATTATTCTGGACTTGATGCTGCCTGACATGGATGGGTATGACGTTTTGAAAAACCTCCGTGACAGCCGTGTTGAGACACCTATTCTGATTTTGTCAGGACTTGGCGAAATGGAAAATAAAATCAAAGGTTTGGGCTATGGCGCAGATGACTATCTGACCAAGCCATTTGATAAGCGCGAGTTGATAGCACGTGTGCAAGCCATTGTCCGTCGCTCACAAGGTCACGCACAAAGCACAATCGAGGTTGGACGTCTGTCCATTAACCTTGATTCGCGCACAGTCGAGGTCGACGGTGAAACAGTACATTTGACAGGTAAAGAATACGGGATTTTGGAATTAATGGCCTTGCGTAAGGGTACAACATTGACCAAGGAAGCGTTTCTAAACCACCTTTATGGTGGCATGGATGAACCAGAGGTGAAAATCATTGACGTGTTTATCTGTAAGCTACGTAAAAAGCTGGAAACAGCACTTGGCGGTGAGGGCTACATTGAAACAGTTTGGGGACGTGGATATGTTTTGCGCGAACCAAAAGGTGGCAAGGCAGAGAAGAAAACAGCTTCCGCTTAAACTTCACACTCAATAAATTATAGGAAGGTCGGGAAAACTTGGATGTTTACCGGCCTTTTTCATGTGCAAGTGCGTGTATGTTTTGTATAGTGCTTTCACAGCCATAGATAGATAAACGACGAAGGATGTTGCCATTATGACCTCACTCCCCAATATAATGACACTCGGGCGCATTGCGCTTATCCCTTTGATTATTCTGCTCATGTATATTCCGACCGCATTTACGGCCTGGACAGCCCTTATTCTCTATACGATTGCGTGTGTAACGGATTATCTGGATGGTTATCTGGCACGCCGCATGGATACAGTGTCAGATATTGGTAAATTTCTTGACCCTATTGCAGACAAAATCATGGTGGGTTCGCTTCTAGTGGCCTTGGCCGCGATTGACCGGCTGGACGGTGTCTGGGTTATTCCAGCGATTGTCATTATGGTGCGCGAATTTCTTGTGTCTGGCCTGCGTGAATATCTAGGCCCTAAAAATGTGAAGCTTCCCGTGAGTGGTTTAGCCAAGTGGAAAACAACAATTCAGATGATTGCCATTGGGTTTCTGGTCATCGGTCCTTTTGGGAGCACTGTTTTACCCTTCACGCTTTTGATTGGCCAGATTGGTCTAACATTGGCTGCGCTTATTACGGTTGTCACCGGCTGGAACTATCTCAAGGCGGGTTTGTTGCATATGAGTGCGCCCGTTGAAAGTGAAAGAGAACTTTAAATCATGTATAAACTTATCCGACCTTTTTTGTTTACCCTCTCTCCCGAGGCCGCGCATAAAAAAACATTGAAGCTTTTGCGTAGTGGCTTGCTTCCCAATGCGCCGCGTTTCTTTGATGAATGTCTGCAAAGCAAGGTGGCAGGACTTGCTTTTGAAAACCCCGTTGGGTTGGCCGCTGGCTTTGACAAGGATGCCGAGGCAATTTTAGGTGAATTTCATTTGGGTTTTGGTTTTGTTGAGGTGGGCACGGTGACCCCACAACCACAACAAGGTAATCCTGCCCCGCGTGTGTTCAGAGACACAAAAACGTCCAGCATTATTAACCGCATGGGTTTCCCCAATGGCGGATTGCATGTTTTTAAAACCAATCTGGCGCGCTTTCGCAAAAACCATAAAAAGGATCATCCACACGGGCCTGTTGGGGTGAATATTGGGATGAATAAGGACCAGAAAAATCCTGAAAAGGATTATGTAGCCCTTATCAGTGAACTCTCGGGCCTAGCGAGTTATTTCACAATCAATATCTCCTCACCCAATACACCGGGTTTACGTGATTTGCAGTCCAAGGAGAATTTGGCGCCTTTCCTCAAAACAATCATGGCGGCACGTGATGCCCAAGAGCGTAAAGTGCCAGTGTTTTTAAAGCTGTCACCTGATTTGGAGGTCGCGCAAATTAAAGATATTGCCGAGGTCGTATTGGCGGCCAAAATTGATGGACTTATTTTGACTAATACAACGCTCGCGCGCCCCGAGGAATTGCCACGTCGTTTTGCTGAAGAAAAGGGTGGCCTAAGCGGACCATTTGTGAAGGATAAATCCAATGCGGTGATTGCACAGTTTTACAGCTATACTGATGGACGTATTCCGATCATTGGCGTCGGTGGTGTCAGTAGCGGACAAGATGCGCTGGAGAAAATTCTGGCAGGTGCCTCTCTTGTCCAGCTTTATACAGGGCTTGTTTTTGAAGGGCCAGGTTTACCTAAACGCATTTGCGAGGATTTAGCGACCCGTCTTAAAACCTATGGGTTTGCCAATGTCGCAGATGCTGTAGGCGCAGAAGTTGATGAGGCATTGGCGAGGGCCGCAGCATAAATTTATGACACAAAGGCGCGCGACATATTTTCTTTTTGCGGGACTTGGGCTTTACAGTTTTGTAAGCGCCTTGGTTCTGGGCGCGATGACACAGACACAAGGGCTTGTTTTGACATGTGTGACTGGTGCAGTGCTCACCGTTATAGGCGTTGTGGCTTACGAAATGTTCGAACGCCGCAGTTTTGCTGGAAAAACGGCCAAAAGCTTCTCGTTCATTCAATCCAGACAAGAGGATATGTTGAACGATATTGCGCGTCTGCGTTCTAAACAGGGGGCGCCTTCACACGAGAGTGAAATAGCGTTGGCACGTGATAATGATAACACAGAAAGCACGTCCAAATTTTCACCGCGTGTTGATATTGCTTATCAGGATTTTACAAAGGACCAGATAGCCTCATTCCTGCGTCATGCCGTGGCTCAGCGTGAGATTGAAGTTTTCGCGCAACCTGTCGTCACGTTGCCGCAACGCCAGACCTATATGATGGAGGTCTATGCCTGTCTTAAAACACCCTTTGACCAAACGGTTGGCGGCACAGATTATCTGGATGTGGCGCGTGACAATGATTTGATGGCCGAAATTGACCAGCTTCTCTTAAGCGCATGTCTTGAGAAAATGCAGGGTAATTTTGCACGTGGGAAGGCCACGCGTATGGTTTTTAATATTGAGGACAGGTCGCTTCTTTCTCCTGATTATATGTCTGTCCTACTGACCTTTATTGCAAAGAACAAGGAACTTGCACGTTTCCTCACATTTGAAATTGCACAAAGTGGTTATACCGTTCTGGATGAGAAGGCGGCCATTGTTTTGAAACAATTAGCGCGCTTGGGATGTACTTTTTCCATGGACCATGTTGAAGACCCGCATCTTGATAAGGACATGGTGCGCGCCATGGGTATTTCCTACATTAAAATCGGCGCGGATAAACTGGTCCGCTTTACGCGTGATGAGAACGCCATTGCCGTTATGCACCGCATCAAAAACCAGTTCGAGGCACAAGGTGTCAAATTGATTGCCGAAAAAATAGAGGATGAGGAGATGCTCAAAGATATTCTCGACCTTGAACTTGATTATGGGGAGGGCTTTGTCTTTGGACGTCTTGACCGCCTTGACCATTTCGAATTTCAACGCAGCGCAGCTTAAGGGGAGATAATGCAACAAATCAGCGGACTGTCAGAGGTCATGGATAAATATGACCATTTTTTCATTGATGTGTGGGGTGTGATTTATGATGGCGTGCGCCTAGCCCCTGATATGGTGGGTACGTTCCAGAAAATGGAAGAGGCAGGAAAAAGCTGGGCATTTGTGTCCAATACACCGCGCGTGCCTTCGTTTTTAGAGAAAATTTTTACAGCAGTTGATGCGCCAGAGAAAATCTATAAGGACAGGCTTCTCACCGCGGGTGGCTCGACACGCAAATCTCTTTTGGAGCGTTTGGATGAACCGTGTTACATCATGGCGCGTCACGAGGCAGGCGGTTTACTTGACGGTTTGACACTGAACACAGTCGATAGCCCAGAAAAGGCGTCTTACATGCTCAATTCGATTGCCACGGGTAATCAGGAATATATGACCTATTTCAGCAAGGTCATGGAAACAGGGCTTGAGCGTGATATTCCGATGGTGTGTGCCAATCCTGATCTGGAGGTCGTGCATGATGGTACGCTTTATACCTGTGCAGGACATTTTGCACAGCTTTACGAGGATAATGGCGGTACGGTCGAATGGCACGGAAAACCTTTTGTGCCCATCTATAACTGGGGATGGGAGGTTTTGGGAAAACCTGATAAATCCAGAATTTGTATGATCGGTGACTCTCTGCGTACAGATGTGACGGGCGCTAAAAACTTTGGCATTGATTGCATCTGGAATTTGGATGGCACAACCGCGCATTTAAGCGCGGAAGAGGCAGAGGCAAAGGCCGCTGAAAAAGGACTGCATCCAGCCCACATCATGCGTGGCTTTAGTTGGTGATTAATTCTCGCGCATGATGCGTGCCTTGCGGCGTTCCCAGTCGCGCTTTTTGACGGTTTCGCGTTTATCGTGGGTTTGTTTCCCCTTGGCAAGGGCTAGCTCAAGCTTTGCCAGACCACGCTTGTCAAAATAAAGCTTCACAGGTACAAGCGTATAGCCATCACGACTGATTGAGCCGACAAGTTTTTTGATTTCCTTTGATTTAAGCAGAAGTTTGCGTGGACGGTTTGGCTCGTGCTGCATCTTAGGCCCTGTATGGGTGTATTCAGGAATGTGCGCATTAATAAGAAAGGCCTCGCCGTCATTGATTGTGGCATAGCTTTCATTGAGCGAGCATTTGCCCTGACGCAAAGATTTTACCTCTGTCCCTTGTAAAACGATGCCAGCCTCATATGTATCTTCGAGGTGATAGTCAAAACGTGCGCGACGGTTTTCCGCGACAACTTTGTCCGTGGAAATCAGGCTCATTTTTTTCTGTTTGTCTCTGCTTTGTGCCATAACGCTTTCAGATATAGTGTGAGAGTAAGATGAGTGCAAGGTGATTTGCCAACTTGATAAGCCTTAGAAAGGGTTTAATTTAAACTTATGAGAAAAAATTATGCTGTTTTGATTCTTTTTGCCTGTGTGCTGTTAAGCAGCATAAACGCGCGGGCTAATTCTTATCGCCTCCCTGTTATTCAGTATGAAGAGCCTATGCTCAAAGGTTTGAAGGCGATTGAGCGTGGTCAAGTGACGGCAGGCAAAACGCTTTTAACGGCGTCTCCAAGTCCGCTTGGTAGGGATATTGCAAACTGGCTTGACCTGAGATCAAAACGCAATAATCCGTCCTTTGCGACTGCCACCCAGTTTATAAAGTCACATGGACACTGGCCTTTAATGGGAGCATTGCAGCAAACAGCCGAAGAAACCATGCCCATGACGTTAAGCGCGCAGGAAAAGGTCAGATGGTTTGATGCAAACACACCTGTGACCAATCAAGGTGTGATTGAATATGTGGACGCGCTCTTGGCGCAAAATCAGAAAACAAAAGCACAAGGCATTATTCGCAAATGGTGGCGGAATGATCTGTCCTCACCCGAGATACAGCGCTCTTTCTATCAAAAATACCAATCCTATTTACGCAATGATGACCATGTTGAGCGCCTGCGCCTTCTTTTGGATAGCGGATATATTACCGCCGCACGCAATTTATCAGCCGTTATGCCGCCTGCCTATCAGGGTTATACGAATGCGCGCATTGCACTTTCCCAAAACCAAGCCGGTGTTGAGAGTGCGCTTAATCGCGTTGATAAATCGTTGCGCGATGATGAAGGGTTATTATATGACCGCCTAAAATGGCGTCGTCAGAAAAATTTAAATGAAGGCATGGTTGAAATTCTGGTGCAACAACCTTATGCCACACAATTATATAATCCAGGTGCTTGGTGGTTTGAGCGTCATGTTCTCATCCGTCGATATATCGATGATGAGCGCTATGCAGACGCTTATGCACTAGCAACAGACCACAAACAAAAAGAAGGTGCGCCTTTTGCAGAGGCTGAATTTCTTGCAGGCTGGCTTGCGCTCAGTTATCTGAAACAACCCAAATCAGCCTTTACACATTTTCAAAAGCTCTATGAGAATGTGGAGACCCCCATTAGTAAGGCACGCGGTGCTTACTGGGCAGGACGCGCGGCCGAGGCCGGTGGAAATCAAAAATCCGCACAAGATTGGTATCGTCTTGCGGCAAGTTACCAACCTGCCTTTTACGGTGTTTTAGCTAATAAGAAACTACCTTCCCCTGTGCGTTTTTCTAAGCGGGGTTTCTCACAAGCTGATTGGGATAAATGGACACGTGATGCGCGTGCGCATGCTGCTATTCTTTTTTACAAAGCGGGGATGGTCGATGAAAGTCTTGCTTTCTTCCTACGCATGGCGAATGACGATAATCTAAGTGAGGGCCAATATGCAGCCCTTATCACTATGGCTGATATGGCAGGCGACACACGATCAGCCGTTAAAGTTTACAAGGCTGCAGCGCGCCAAGGATACCCCATGCGCGGCTACGGCTACCCTGTGCGTCAGTTTCCTGACACGTCCAATCTACCGCTTGCGCTCGTCCATGGCATTATTCGTCAGGAAAGCGAATTTCATCCCGTCGCAGTATCCCATGCAAATGCCTATGGCTTGATGCAGCTTTTGCCTGGTACTGCGCGCAACACCGCACGCAATGTTAGAACACAATATAACAAAAACTGGCTGACCGCGCGTCCTGATTACAATGTGAAACTGGGAAGTGCCTATCTCAAATCCTTGTTAGAGCGTTATGATGGAGCGCTGCCTTTGGCGGCAGCGGCCTATAATGCGGGTCCGGGGCGCGTGGATGCCTGGATTGAATTGTATGGTGACCCTCGCACGTCATATCAGGATCCACTCAATTGGTTTGAAAAAATTCCTTTTTCAGAGACACGTAATTATGTCCAACGTGTTCTTGAAGGATACTATGCTTATGGCGATTTGATTGATGAACGTGGCCAAAAGGTGCGCGTGCACACCTTAGTTGACTAGAACATTACATACTTTCGTAGGCGGGAATTTCATTTTTGGCGCTGTGGTTGCACAGTTAAGTCATGGATATTCTGATTGCCGATCATAATAATGTTTATCGCACAGCCCTTATTCAGGCACTAAAATCGCGTTTTTCGCAGATGGAAATTCGCGCAGCCCATAATTTCTATGCGCTGGAAGATATTTTGAATTCTGGCACTTTTCCTTCTCTCATTCTAATCGATAGCAATTTGCCCGGCAGTTCTGGGGTCGCAGGGATTGCACAATTGAAGCGCAAATATCCTGAAATATACCTGTGCCTCATGACAAGTGGTGTTGAAAATCACCTCTTTCAGGAGCGCCTTTATGCAACGCGATTGTGCCAGAGTTTTTCTAAAACAGCCTCGCTTTCAAATATTATGAAGATAACGGCAAGGCTTTTGGCCGCCCCACATTTAAAGCCAGAGAAAATAGAAAAAGAAAGAACGGGAAACACAATTCACGAAAACTGGATACAGGTGAAACAAATGAGCGACATGCGGGAACTTAGCCCTCAAAATGATGAGGATAAAATTAGGCGTGGGGTCCTAAAATTGACACGACGCGAGCGCGAGGTGGCGACACTCTTAATTGATGAATGTTCAAATCTGCAGATTGCAGAACGTCTTGGGATTAAAACAGTTACAGTTAAACTACATGTGCGCAATATCATGAAAAAATTGCATGTGTCCAATCGGACCGAGGCGGCCTATTATGTGCATGAAATGCGTGCCAAATCAATTTGAGCCTATTCACTTTCTTTTGAAAGAAAGCGTTTGACCCAACTGCGATCCTTGAGGATAGGCCGCAGACGCCCCTCGCGCCACCAATTGATAAACAGAATAAGTCCAATGAGAAACAGGGCCATGCGATCGGGCAAAAGCGAACGTGTGGTGATATCGGTGACTGTATAATTATTAGCCTGCCGCATGCCAATCCATGATGAACCTGAAATAGTTTGCGTGTCACGTCTGTCACGAATAACAGGGCTGGGCATATCGGCAATCCAATGCGTACTGCCGCGTCTATTTTTCAGAAACGGTTTCACTTTTTCTGGTGTTGCAAGGCTGTCGAGCAACTCGGGTGGATTAATATCTCCAATTACAATGGGGCGTTTCTTGTCGCCATCATCAATGGTGTAAACACCAGGTGTTTGCGCCTGAAAGGTTGCTGTTCGCCAGAGCTTGTCCGTGTCCTCCTTTAAATCAAGCGTTATCATCTCACCATCGGGTAATTCCAAATTCAGAACTGAGGACAGGCGATTATCCTGAACACGCTGGCGCACGGTGACCTCTTGATTGCGTACGGTGACATCCAGTGCTTCCTCATCAAGGGTGGGCTCTTTCATTAACCAGTGAACAAGGCGCTTTAGTAATTGTGCATGTGGCCCACCACCCTGATATTCACGTGACCAAAGCCAGATCTGATCGCTTGTGATGTGCCCAATGCGCCCTTCCTTGACGCGCGATAAAATCAGAAGGGGTAGATTATCAATCCCTTCCATGAGAACGGAGCCAGACAAGGTTTCAACAGGAATTTGTCGTCCCCATGGGCCCCAACTAGGTACGCCTTTACTATCTGTATAGGCGGTCAAGGGGGCGGTAACAGGATGGGTTTTGCCCGTGTTTGTGAGCTGTGGTTTATAAAGCTGATTAAGAGGTTCACCTGCGGGGCGCGCAGGTAAAATTTCACGTAGGGGCGAATTATAGATAGACCCGCTTTGTGCATAGGTCACGCCACTTGCAATCAGGAGCGCTCCACCGTTTTCTACATAGGTTTTGATATTGCCTAGATAAAATGTTGGGAGCAATTCCTGAAGCGAATAATGGTCAAAGATAATAAGGTCGAATTCTTCAATCTTTTCCTGAAACAACTCCTGAAACGGGAACACAATCAGTGACATTTCATTGGCGGGTACAGGGTCAATTTTGTCGGGTTGGCGCAAAATTGTGAAATGGACCAAATCAACGCCTGGGTCAGATTTCAGGAAGTTCCGCCATGTGCGCTCTCCAATATTGGCGTTTCCAGAAACCAATAGAACTTTCAAGCTACCACGGACGCCATTAATTGTGAGGGCAACTGTATTATTGGCTGTCGTTAATTCACCCGCAATCGTATCGGCCTTAATTTCAACTACATTTTGTCCAGCATTAACGATGGGAATATCAATGGTTGTTGGTTCATCACGGCTTACATTATTAAGCGTAATGTCCTGCCCATCGGGCGTTGTAATACGCACGGTTATAAAGCCATCATCACGATTTGCACGGCCCTTATCTGTCACGGTAAAGGTGAGGGGCAGAGTTTGCCCGACAAGACCGTAAGTGTTTACATTATTGATGATTATCTGGCGGTCGACATCATCCTTGCGCCCTGCAATGAAAAAATGAACGGGGACATTCTCATCCAGCATAGGCAGGTCAGCGGGGACATCATGGATTTGTCCGTCTGTAATAATGGCAATGCCAGACAGATTTGTGTCATTGGAGCTGTTTAATTTTTTTGCCAAAGGATCAAATAAATCTGTCTCGCGCAGGACAGTTGTTGGATTTCCTGCAACATCAAGTGTCTCCACCTGAACGTTTGCCCGCGCGGTCAAAGTATCGCGTAGATGGGCGCTCAAATTATTGCGCTGTGCGCTGCGCGCGCCAATATCCATACTGCTGCTCATGTCATTCACGATCAGAAACTTGCTGGGCACTGGCTTGCGATTTTCCTGAACTATGGAGGGGTCAGACAGGAGAACAAGACAAATCATTGCTGTAATGAAGCGAAACCATACACCGCGTAATTGTGTTATAAAGCCCAGCAGAAATAACCCGACAAAAACACATGCAAAAACCCACCACAGAATGCCCAGTGACAGGTGGACTGTGAGTGACGAAAAAGTGAGTGTCAGGGTTGAAAGCATAATTACTGTCCCAACCTTTCCAAAATTGTTTCCAGATGCAGCTGGTCGGTTTTGTAATTTCCAGTGAGCGCATACATCGTCATATTAACCCCTGTGCGCAGTGCCAGATCATCTGTTCCCCGTGCCCATGCGCTGGCCCAGTCATTGCCACCTAATATAAGCGCGGCAACTGATGTCTCAGGGTTTTCACTGTCATAGGACACCCATGTGGTAGGGGATGAATAAGCCCCATACATGGTATCAAGCAGGTAAAAGGAGCGTTTGAGGGCGTGGGCGTCCTCAATCTGGCGCAGAGGTGGCAACGTCACGCCATCGAGTGTTTGCAGGAAGGATTGCATCTCTGGCGCGCCAAAATCAATGGCCGCGGGATTACCAAAATCAACAATGATAAGCCCACCATTGCTCATATAATTTTGAATTTTTCTTTTGGCCTCTGCCGAGAGTGGTTCGGGCAGGGGGGCAATGCGCCAATAGAGAAACGGATAAAATAATATCGGGTCTGCGTTTAAATTAATGGGGACAACAGAAGCAGGTTCAATAGAGGTGCGCGCGACAAGGACCTCTATCAAATTCTCAAGACCGCGTGCGACTGTCATATTCAAAGCAGGCTCACTTGTTTCGACATAAGCAAAATGCACATCCTGAATATAGGTCAGGTCGCTTTCATCCTGTGCTTGCGCGGGTGCGCCAGATAGCAGCAGGCAGACAGCTGTTATGAGCGCAAATGGGGCAGTGCGGCGAAGGCTGCGCCCTGAGAAACGCATCAAATAAATCATAAGAAGCCAATCAAGAGCAAACAGGCCAATCGCCAGCTTAAGAAGCGCTGGTTTAAAATCTTGTCGGACCTTATTAGTGAGTTGAGAGGTCGATGTGAAACTAGAGGCAAGGCCGCTGATGGGCTTGAGGTCAGGAAGGCGTGCCCCTAGATTGAGCGATACGATTTTACCTTGGAAGCTGTAAAGACCTGGTGGTGTCAAGGATGATGGTCTGATGTTTTCCAGATTTACTGCGTCAAAGCCCGAGAGATTATTGAGTAATGCGGCATTATTTTTTAATTGCCCTGTGCCACCTAAAACCGCCAAGGGCTTGAAAAGTCCGCGTGCATTTTCTTCGGCATTAAAGGCTGATAGTGGGCTATCGGCCAAATCAAGAATACGCTGAAGCACATCAACATAAAGACCTGTGAGCGGAAAGTCAGACCATGACGGGTCGGCACTCGTATGAATAATGGTGACAAATCCATTATCAATCTGACGCGCGGTGATGAAGGGTGTGTTATCGCTTAATGAGGCCCAAACAGTTCCTTCTTCTAATTGTGCGGGGTCTGCCAGAAGCTGTTTACGAATGGTCAGACGGTCACGAATTTCAAGCCCAGATAAGGGGCTTGTGCTTGGGAAACTTTCAAGTGTCGGGGCATCCTCCCATGTGATGTCGCCCCCAAGGGCACGCACACCCATCTGCATTTTTGTGGCCACGGGCAACATATCGCGTTGAGCCATGGCGTCCCCGCTAAAGCGGACCAGAATGCCCCCTTGTGCAATCCACTTTTCAAGAGCGTCAAGTTGTTTAAGGTCAAGCGTATTTACATCTGGAAAAATAAGAACCTCGTAATCGGAAGCTTTTTCAACAAGCTGTTGTGCTGTATCAAATCCAACCTCGGCATAAGGCGCAAGCGCCTTGGAGAGATAGGATGTGGCCTGTGTTAAGGAAAGGTCGGGGTTTGGCCCTTCCTCGGTGGCAATACCAACACGTTTTTTTTGTGGTGTTCCAGATTGCAAGATAAGGCTTGCTGCGTGAGATTGCCCTGCAATTTTGTATCGCGCGATGGGACGCGTATCCTCTTCTTGTTGTTCGGAGATATCAAGCGTGGAGGCCAGGGCATTTCCTGAAAATTGCCCGTTATATTGGGCAGCGATAATGTTCCGCGCATCCTGTCCCAAAATAGTAAAATTTTGTGAGCGCGATGTGGGGGTCACACGTTCAATGAGAAATTCTGTGCGCGCCTTGGTTAGTCCCTTTTGATTTTCAGAGAGTATAAAGGGTAACTGCGCAGGTTCAGGCGTGATAAGGTGTTTATTTTCAAATGATGCCAGCAACTGGACAAGTGCCTGTGACCCCTTGGTACGCACACCTGAGGATATAAAAACCGCGTCCATACCATTCATTGAAAGCGAACTGTCGTTGAGCAGCCTGATTAAATCATCAGGAGCGCCTTCATAAGGCATGGGTGTCAGGCCTGGTAGTCTGTTGAGCGCACTTTGTGCATCTTCTAGCGGAAATAATCTTGGGTTGGTTTGCCCAAGTGCGGGCGTTGTTACGGCAAGGGCAACAGGAATGTCTGCATCCATTGCCGTTGTGATCACATTGACAGCTGACTCGCGCATGCTCTCCCAATTTTGTGCCGCGGCCCAATCGTTATCAAGGATAAGTAAAAGCGGATTAGACAGGCGTAATTCTTGCTCTGGTTTCAAAACGGGATGGGCAAAAGCAAGAATAAAACACGCTAGAATGAGCATTCTGAGCAACAAAATCCACCACGGGGTTTTTGAGGTTGTCCGTTTTTGCGTTGTCAGCTTTTCCAAAAAGCGTGTTGTAGCCAGAACAACATCCTTGGGCGGTGGCGGTAACATGCGCAACACAAAATAAAGCAGGGGCAATGTAATAAAGGCCGCCAGCAACCAAGGATTGAGAAAGGTGATGTTGAACAATGACCCCATTACACCACCTCACGCGTGGACATAATGGCAAAAATATCCTGTAGCACGGGCAGTAAATCAGCATCAGCATTAACAGTCATGAATCCCCAGCCATAGGTTTCAATTTGTGAACGCAGACCATTGATATGGTTTTCAATTTCTGACAAATAGGCCGTGCGCACAGCCTGTGTATCTTCAATGATCAAATTATTTGCGTGCGTGTCATCAGGTGAAAAGCGCACGCGTCCCACAAAGGGGAAATCCAGCTCATCCCGTGCAGCCACCTGAATACACAGGCCCTTGGGGTGGTGCTTGATGACTGGCAAAATGTTGGCCTCAAATGATTCAAGTGGTACCCAAAAATCACTGATAAGAAGGGGAAAATCTGCGCGCGGAACCGATATTGTTTTTAGCCGCTTCGCGCCAATACATCCATTACGTTGGAGCGTGTGCGCATGGTCCTGTAACGTCTTTTGTCCGCGCGAGGCAATATTTTTACCTGTCCGCAAAAGGCTTGTTTTATCCTCTTCCTCATGCGCCAGATGCGCCGCAGTTAAAGCAATAATTTGTGAAGCGTAATGTTTCTGCGAGGATATAGATCCAAGCTTTGGGTCAACCCACAGGCGAAAGATATCGGTCTGCTCATCAGCACGTTCGCGCACGATGGTTGTGTCGCCACGTCCTGTTCTGCGCCAATCAATAGAGCGCGGTGTATCACCCTGCGTATAGTCACGGAATTGCCAGAATTGGTGGCCTTGTCCACCCTTACGTTTCTCTCGCGCGCCAATGGAACTGCCGCGTGGTTTTTGATGTGGTGTTGCGTATGAAAGCGTGGCAGAGCGCACGAGTTTTGCAAGTGTCAGTGCCGCGCGGAGAGGGTCGCGATCGTTATCAGAGCTGCTATTGTTGAGGAAGCGCTCTAGCATTGCATTATAAAACGTGGTCTAGCAACGTTTCCAAGGTCACATTATCACTTGCCGCATAAGGGGATAGCGCCATGCGGTGTTGGAGTACGGGCACAGCCAACGTTTTTAAATCCGAAAGTGACGGGCTGGCGCGCCCCTGAAGCAACGCATAGGCCTTCATTGTTTGCATGAGTGCCTGAGCCGCACGCGGGCCCGGCGCCCAGGCGACATATTCATTGACGATATCAGAGGCGCCCTCTTGTGGACGTAGTGAGCGCACAAGCGAGAGCAGCGTATTGGTCAGCTTGTCACCCACTGGTAAATCGCGGGCGGCATCCTGAATATCCTGCAAACGCGCCATCCCGATAATTTTCTTCACACTATAATGTGCCCCAGACGTTGTTTTCAAAAGCATTTCCCGTTCTGATTTTTCATCCGGGTAGGCCACATCAATCTGAAGCAAAAAACGGTCAAGCTGTGCCTCGGGTAGCGGGTATGTACCTTCTTGTTCCAATGGGTTCTGGGTGGCCAGAACATGAAATGGTTCGGGTAATGCATAAGTTACCCCATTGGCAGTGACTGACTTTTCCTGCATGGCTTGAAGCAGGGCTGATTGCGTGCGGGGGCTAGCACGGTTAATTTCATCGGCCATCAATAAATTGGTGAACACAGGTCCTTCGATAAAGCGGAAACTGCGTTTGCCCTTGTCGCCTTCCTCTAAAACTTCACTCCCGATAATATCGGCGGGCATCAGGTCGGGCGTGCATTGAATACGCTTATTATCAAGCCCAAGCACTGTGCCAAGTGTTTCAACCAAAAGTGTTTTAGCCAGACCCGGTACACCAACAATAAGCGCATGTCCGTTGGCAATGAGCGCTGTGAGTGCCAAATCAACGACCTCTTGTTGACCAAAAATCACACGGCGAATTTCAGCGCGTACCTTTTCGATATCCGCATGCGCCTTTTCAAGCTTGGCCGTGACCTGAACAGCATCATCTTGTGTTGCTTTTGTTTTCGATTTTGTCGGAGCAGATTTTTTGGTTTGGGCCATGCATTTTATCCTATTGTGGTCATGCCATTTTCCAAAGAAAATGATAAACATGACAGCGCGTTTTTAGCTATAGACTCTTTATAATAAGTTTTGCTTAAATATGAAAGGGCTAGGAGCGCTTTAACAACATGAAACCACAAAAAATCAAAAGCTATGACCATGCACAAAAAAAGGCTGATGGAATTGATTTTACCATCGATCAAAATGGTAATTGGTATACGCATTCCTCGGACACGGGCGTTCCTGGTTTTATACAGCGCGACAAGCTGGTCAAACTTTTCGCAGGGGCGGGCGAGGGTATCTGGGCAGGTCGTGGCTTAAAATATAACGCGGAAAAGGACGAGTATACAATCGCAACACCCCATGTATCTTACGTGGTGGAGGTCGAGGATTTGCCTTTTGTTATTACGGATTATGCGTTTGACGAAAATGATGTTTTGGAACTAGAAACGCATTTGGGCGAAACTGTACAGGTGACAGCCGACAATCCGATAGAGATTTCCTATGCCCCCTATTATGATCAGGAGTTACCAGAAATCGAAGTGCGTGCAGGATTGCGTGCGCGTTTAGGACGTCAGGTTTATTACGACCTCATCGCAAAATATGGGGTCGAACAAAACGGCGTCATTGGCATTGAAAGTGCAGGATATTTTTGTGCGCTTGGGAGTGCCTCATAATGTTGTCTCCTGTTTGGACGCTCACACGCTTACCCGATTGGGCGCAGCGTCACTTTTATCTCGAAATCTTTGATGTGATTGAGGGTGCAGGCGGGGAGGTGCGCTTTGTCGGTGGTTGTGTGCGCGATGAATTGTTGCGCCGCCCTGTAAAAGATATTGATATGGCGACAACGCTGACGCCCGATGAAGTAACCGAAGCGTTTAAAGAAAGTGCCATCAAGGTTAAGCCAACGGGCATTGAACATGGAACAGTCACGCTCGTGCATAAGGGGATGTCCTGTGAAATAACAACGCTGCGGCGTGATGTGGTAACAGATGGGCGTCGCGCTGTTGTTGCCTTTACCACTAAGTGGGAGGAGGATGCACAACGCCGTGACTTTACAATCAACACGCTTCTCATGGACAGGCAGGGCCAAATTTACGATCCAACAGGTGAAGGGCTGAACGACATAAAACGTCGCGCTGTTGTTTTTGTCGGTGATGCAGATACGCGCATCCAAGAAGATATTTTACGCATGTATCGCTATATAAGATTTTCAATGATGGTCGAACAGAAAATTGAACAGAACTTGATCGCTTTGTTTCAAAAAAACAGTGCGGCTATTGCCCAACTTTCATCTGAACGTGTGACAGATGAATTTTCAAAGATTTTAGAGTATAAAAACGCTCCATCCTATCTTGAAAACATGCAAAAAGCAGGTCTGATTGAGTTTAGTAAGAACGTAAAAGATGTTTCTAAAATACTGAAAGAATATATAAATATATCTATACGATACGAACTGTATAATAAATTAACTGTTTTTGCGTTGCTCGCGATGTCATTGGGTCGAAAAAATCCGTTTTCTTTTTCGTTTTCAAAAAAAGAGACGGTCTTTATCGAAAAAATTGAAACGCTTTTAAGTGATTTGAATATACAAGAAAATTTCTCACAGCATTTTCTGAAAGAGCGCGCCTATTATGATGGTAAAGCAATTACATTGCAGGCCTTGCTTGTTCATTTTGCTGATCACAAGACTGACCGTTTTGACGAAGCTGCGCTTACCCTTCTTGATAAATGGCACGTTCCATCCTTTCCGCTCTCGGGTCAAGATTTGATTGCACAAGGTATGAAAGAGGGAGCAAAGTTGGGCGAGGTTTTGCGTGCCACAGAAAGCTGGTGGGTTGAGAAAAATTTTTCTCCAGGCAAAGAGGCTTGCTTGGCGCACGCCTTAAAAGCAGACCTTAGTCCCATTTAGCTATTGGCGGCATGGACATTAAAATCGCTTCTGTGTTGCCGCCTGTCTTTAAACCAAATTGCGTGCCGCGATCATAAAGCAAATTAAACTCGACATAGCGCCCGCGTTTTAACTGTTGTTTGTGTTTGTCACTTTCATCCCACGGGTGCGCAACATGGCGTTCCACAATTTCGATGAAGGCGGCTAGAAATGCACGACCAACATCTTGTGTGAAGGCAAAGTTTTTGTCCCAGTCTGTATCCAGATAATCATAGAATATACCACCAACACCGCGTGTTTCATTACGATGGGGCAGGAAAAAATAGCGATCACACCATGCTTTATATTCATCATAATATTTGGGGTCATGTGCATCACACGCGCCTTTTAGATGAGCGTGGAAGCTTTGCGTGTCAGAATCATTTTCAAAGGTGGGTGTTAAATCCGCTCCACCGCCAAACCAACATTTAGAGGTACAAATCATCCGCGTATTCATATGAACGGCGGGCACATAAGGGTTCATCATATGGGCAACAAGTGAAATGCCCGAGGCCCAGAAGGCGCCCTCGCTTTTATCCGCGCCTGGAATTTTTGTTGCGAATTCGGGGCTGAATGTACCGTGGACCTTTGAAAAGTTTACACCTACTTTTTCAAAGACGTCCCCCTTCATCAGGCGCATTTCACCGCCACCCTTTAGCACACTCTCAGAGTTTTGTTCTGATTGCGTGTCTTCCCTGTCCCATGGTGTTTTGACAAAGCGTGCATTTGAACCATGAGTTGTTTCAATATGTTCAAACGCGGCGCAAATATCATTTTGCAAGCTTTGAAACCATTGAGAGGCCTTTTCCTTTTTCTTATTAAGCTCAAGCGTATCAGACATATGCCATCATCCTTTTGGGAAATTATTTGTTTGGCGCAAGGCCTCTCCTAGCACAAGTGCGGCGGAGTTCACAACATTGATTGACCGTTCGCCCGCAACCATGGGAATAAGAAGGCGCTTATCGGCAGTTGCGTGAACATCTTCTGGGACGCCAGCGCTTTCGCGCCCCAGTAAGAGAATATCGCCATCTTTATAGTCGATATCGCAATAGGGCTGGGAGGCTTTTGTTGTCATGAGAAGTTTACGCTGCGAGGTGGTTGCCTCAAGAAATGCATCCCAGCTAATATGTTTATGTAGGTCAATGCGCGCAATGTAGTCCAAGCCACTGCGGCGAAATTCCTGATCCTTCCAGATGAATCCTGTGGGCATAATGATATGCAGTGGACAGCCGAGGCAAACGGCAAGGCGCATGGCCGCGCCCACATTTTGTGGAATATCAGGTTGATAGAAGGCAAGATGTATGCTCATAAAATCATTTGACAGCGTTACGTAATATATTAGATGTTTCTCTTGAAATACATACGCTGTGTGGCAAACTTGTAAAGCTAAAATTTCATGAGGATTTTTCGTCTCAGACCTATTTTTTCCTAAAAGTTTGGTTTATACATATGAGCGTAAAAACAGTTACAAATTGCAATCTGTAAAGAAAAGACAATGACAGACACACCACAAAAGATATCCGATAACGATAAAAAAGAAGAGCCAACACGCCGTGACTTTCTCTATCTAACAGCAGCCTCTATGGGTGCGGTTGCCGTGGGAAGCATTGCTTGGCCACTCGTCAATCAAATGAGTCCTGCCAAGGATACACTTGCTTTGGCCACCACGGAGGTTGATATCGCTCCTGTTGAGGTTGGTCAGGCGATTACAGTGATGTGGCGCGGAGCCCCTGTCTTTATTCGTCACAGAACAGATGAAGAAATTATGAAGGCACGTTCGGTCAAACTGGCTGATTTGCGTGACCCGCAAACAGATGAGGAACGTGTTCAAAAAGAAAAATGGTTGGTCATGACAGGTATCTGCACCCATTTGGGATGTGTGCCTTTGGGGCAAAAGCCAAGTGATCCAAAAGGGGATTATAATGGTTGGTTCTGTCCGTGCCACGGGTCACATTATGATACATCAGGCCGTATTCGTAAGGGGCCTGCACCAACAAATTTGGTTATTCCCCCATATGAATTTACAGGCGATACAGTCGTAAAAATCGGCTAAGAGAATTTGGAAAAAAGAGGTTAGAAAACATGGCATCTGGTCCACGCGAAAAATTTGATAACAACGTCATTGAATGGGTCGACTCTCGTCTTCCGATTTTTACGATGTTACAAAAGGAATATGGTGTTTTTCCGACGCCAAAGAACTTTAATTACTTTTGGAACTTCGGTGCGATCCTCATGATCATGCTCGGTATCATGATTATCACAGGTATTACGCTTGCGATGCACTACACAGCCAATGCGAACCTTGCCTTTGATAGTGTAGAGCGCATCATGCGTGATGTGAATTACGGCTGGCTATTGCGTTATATTCACGCAAATGGGGCGTCCTTCTTCTTTATCGCTGTTTATATCCATATCTTTCGTGGTCTTTATTATGGGTCATACAAGCAACCGCGCGAGTTGCTCTGGATGTTCGGGGTAACAATCTTTCTTCTTATGATGGCGACGGCCTTTATGGGCTATGTACTTCCGTGGGGGCAGATGAGCTTCTGGGGTGCGCAGGTCATTACGAGCTTCTTCTCGGCTATTCCGTTAGTGGGTGAGGAAATCACAGTTTGGTTACGTGGTGGCTTTTCAATCGATAACGCTACACTCACACGCTTCTTTGCGCTTCATTACTTAATGCCGTTTGTGATTGCGGCTGTTGTTGCACTTCATGTGTGGGCACTGCATGTCACAGGCTCGAACAACCCACTTGGGATTGATGTCAAAACAAAGCAGGACACGCTGCCTTTCAATCCATACTACACAATTAAGGATTCATTTGGTGTTCTTGTCTTTATGCTCTTTTACGTTGGCTTTGTATTCTTTGCACCAAACGTACTCGGACATGCTGATAACTACATTCCTGCCAACCCTCTGGTAACACCGGCGCATATTGTGCCTGAATGGTACTTCCTGCCATTTTATGCGATTTTGCGTGCCTTTACCTTTGGGGTAAATCTGCCAATCTTAATTGGTTTGGCCATTACCGCTTTTGCGATGAAGCCGTTTTTCTCTAACAAAACAAAAGAAGAGATTAACTTGAAAACGGTAGGAATTACTTTTGCTATTGCGGGTATCTTCTTCCTGATTGGTTATTTCTCGCAATATCAGCTTGAAAGTGGAGAGACGATGATATTGGGTGGCTCATTTATTTCGGCAGCCTTCATTGATGCAAAGCTTTGCGGTGTGTTGGCCATGTTTGGCTCAATTGCTATTCTGTTTGTTTTGCCATTCATGGATAAACATCCAGTGCGTTCTGCACGTTTCCGTCCATGGTTCCGCATTGCGACACTGCTTCTTGTGTTGGATTTCTTTGTGCTTATGGTCTGTGGTGCTAAGCCTGCTGAAGGTTTCTGGGTACCGCTTTCGCAAGTTGCGATGCTTTATTACATGGGGTACTTCATCATCGGTATTCCGTTTTTAAGTAAATTTGAACCTGTCCTAGACCTGCCTGACAGTATTCATCAGGCGGTAACACAGGGCAAAACGAAAAAGTCTGTTAAGAAAAAGGCATAAGGTTATGAAGCTTACAAAAACATTTTGCACTGTTCTGGCTGTGGTTGGTTTGATTGGATTTTCAAATCTCTCTTATGCTGCAGGCGAGGCTGAAGAGCTTCCCGATATGTCATGGGAATTTGAAGGGCCTTTTGGACATTATGATAAGGCCGCGTTGCAACGTGGTTTACAGGTTTACCGTAATGTGTGTTCTGCCTGTCATTCATTGAAACGCGTGCGCTTCCGTAACCTAGAGGCACTTGGCTATGATGAAAGCCAGATAAAGGCTATCGCCGCTGAATACACTGTGACAGATGGGCCTAATGACGAGGGTGAAATGTTTGACCGCCCTGCACGTCCTAGTGATGCTTTTCCATCGCCTTATGCCAATGATAAGCAAGCAGCTTATGCGAATAACGGTGCTATTCCACCTGACTTGTCATTGATTACAAAGGCACGTGCAGGTGGTGCGACATACACTGCGGCACTTCTTCACGGGTATGAGGACCCGCCAGCAGAATGGGCCGAGAAGAACCAGCTTCTTCCCGGCCAGTATTACAACAAATATATGGCAGGACACGTCATTGCGATGCCGCCGCCACTTGCTGAAGGGCAAGTTGCTTATGAGGATGGTACAGAGACAACGGTAGAACAATATTCCCGCGATGTTGCCCATTTCCTAAACTGGGCGGCCGAACCAGAATTGGAAGAGCGCAAGCGTATGGGTGTTAAAGTATTTCTGTTCCTACTTGCATTTGCAGGTATTATGTTTGCTGTGAAAAAGCGTGTTTGGTCGGACATAAAAGGTAAGTAAGGATCGCATGAAGGATAGCCGTCAGGACATCATTGATTTTTGGTTTGTGGAAACACAGCCCCAACAATGGTTTCAAAAAAATCCTGATTTTGATGCGTTAATTAAAGAAAACTTTCTTGAGACCTATCAATCTGCGCGTTCTGGTCATTTGGATGATTGGAAAAAGGACGCCGATGGTTGTCTTGCGCTTTGCCTTCTTCTTGACCAGTTTCCCCGCAATATGTTCCGTGGTGATCCGCAGGCTTTTGCCACAGATGGTCAGGCACTTTTGATTGCAAAATACGCCATAAGTAAAGGTTTCGACCAGATTATGGAGCCAATTAAGCGCCGCTTTCTGTATTTGCCGTTTGAACATAGTGAGTCCATGTCCGACCAAAAGCGTAGCCTTGAGCTGTTTCATAAGATGCAAGCCGATGATCCGCTGGGATATCAATATGCACGCCGTCATTTTGATGTGATTGAACGCTTTGGGCGCTTTCCGCATCGCAATTCTATTTTAAACCGAGAAAGCACACCTGAAGAGGAGGCGTTTAATGCACTTCCCAACACGGGCTTTTAAGGGTTAAGCACAAGATTAATATCAATTTTTTACAGGCCAGCTTTATCCGCAGGGTAAAGTGGCGTAGAGTTTGTTCATGAGCCCAACATTTATATTTCTGCAAATCCTGTCTAGCATCTGTATTCTTCTCTTTGGCCTGATGATGGTGCGCAAAGGGGCAACGCGTGCCTTTGGTGCGTCCTTGCGTGACTTCTTGGCCAAAACAGCAGGGAGCAAGATCAAAGGCTTTATTGCAGGTGTCATTGCAACCGTTATCTTGCAAAGCTCAACTGCGACAACAATGCTGATTTCCAGCTTTGTTGGGCGTGGTCTTTTGGGTGTCACGGGTGGTTTGGCGATTGTTTTGGGGGCAGATGTCGGGACAACATTGGTCGCACAAATTTTGACCTTTGACCTGTCGTGGTTGGCGCCGATTTGTTTGATTATTGGTTATGTGCTTCATACGAATAAATCCAATGCTAATACCAAGAAACAGGTCGGGCGTATTATCTTTGGATTGGGGATGATGCTTTTGGCTTTGGCCATGATCAAAGATGTCGCACTCCCACTTGGAGAGTCGGAAAACTTTAAGGCTGTGCTCAAGCCGCTGGCAACTGACCCTATTTTCGCACTGATATTAGCAGCGCTCCTGACATGGTTGTTCCATTCATCACTGGCCATGGTCTTGATGATTTCATCGTTTTTTATTGTCGGGATTGTTCCTTTCCATGTGGCGCTTGTTATGGTTTTGGGGGCAAATATCGGGAATGTTTTCCCCGCGGTAATTTCTGCACGCGCTGACTCGGTTAATGCCCTGCGCATTCCCGTTGGGAACCTTGTCATGCGTGCCGTTGGTGTGCTCGCCTTTTTCCCGTTTATGGTCAAAATTGCAGACTGGATTACAGTTGAATATGGTGCATCTGAATGGGCGATTGTGATGTTCCATACAGGCTTTAACGTTGTTCTGGCGATTGTGTTTTTGCCACTGACAAAGTTAATTGCCCGTATTGTTCGCCGTATTGTTCCCTATGTCACAGAGGGTAAAGATACGACTAAACCTGTCTATCTTAAGGAAAGTGAACAAGGAACACCGTTTTTAGGGCTGATGGGTGCGTCACGTGAAGTGCTGCGTTTGGCTGAACTCAGCGTGGATATGCTAGAGCTATGTCAAGGTGCGTTTGAAAAGAATGACATGCAAAAGCTTCTCAAGGCGCGTGAGATGGACAATGTCATTGATGATTTATTTGCGCAGGTCAAAACCTATCTGGCGCGCATGAACGCCAATATTTTGACTGAAAAAGAGGCTAAGCGACATTTTGAGATTATGACCTTTGCGGTCAATATTGAGCATATTGGGGATGTGATTGACCGTAATTTGTTGGTCATGGTTGAAAAGAAAATTAAACAGAACAAAAAATTTTCAAAAGAAGGCTATGCCGAAATTCAAAGTCTTTTTGGTATGGTTCTGGATTCATTGGAGCTGGCGCAAAAGGTCTTTATTTCGCAAGATGTGTCACTCGCGCGTCAACTGGTGAAAAATAAAACTGAAATCAAAAACGCTGAAATAAGAACCTCGCGCGCACACATTTCAAGATTAAGCGAGGGCGTTCCTGAAACGCTTGATACCAGTTCGATGCATTTAGATATGATCCGTGATTTACGCCGTATTAATGCACTTGTCACAAGTGTTGCCTATCCGCTTCTTGAAGAGGAGGGGCATTTAAACAAGTCGCGCCTGCGCCCACGTGATAAAGTGAAGAAATCAAAAACCAAGGAGTAATCCCATGACCCCATCAGAGATTTTAAAGCATTTTGAATTAGATAAAGTCAGCAAAAGTGATGGGGATTTAAAGGTCAGCTCGCCCATAGATGGTCAGGAAATTGCCACGCTTTCACAAACATCTCTTCAGGATATTGATAAACAAATCGCGTGCGCACATGACGCGTTTAAAATATGGCGTGCGACACCAGCTCCGGTGCGCGGCGAACTCATTCGTCTGTTTGGTGAGGAACTGCGTCAGAATAAGGACGAGTTAGGACGGCTTGTTACCTTGGAAAATGGTAAGGTTTTATCTGAGGGCTTGGGTGAAGTTCAGGAAATGATTGATATCTGTGACTTTGCTGTGGGCTTGTCGCGTCAGCTTTATGGGTTAACAATTGCCTCGGAGCGCCCAGGCCATGCCATGCGCGAAGTTTGGCAACCATTGGGTGTTGTGGGCGTTATCTCGGCCTTTAATTTCCCTGTGGCGGTCTGGGCGTGGAACGCAGCCTTGGCCTATGTATGCGGGAACGCCATCATCTGGAAGCCTTCTGAAAAAACACCTTTGACGGCGTTGGCCTGTCAGAATTTGTTTGAAAAGGCAGTTGCAAATTATCGCAAGGCAGGGCATGACGCACCAGACCATTTGTTACATGTGATTGTTGGCGGCCGTGAACACGGGGCCGCGATGGTGAACAATCATAAGGTCGCACTTGTCAGTGCCACAGGAAGCGGCAATATGGGCCGTGCTGTCGCGCAAGATTTGTCAACGCGTTTGGGTAAAAGCTTGCTCGAGCTGGGCGGCAATAATGCCATGATTGTAACCACTTCCGCTGATTTGGATATGGCCTTGCGCGCGATTTTGTTCTCAGCCGTTGGGACGGCAGGTCAACGCTGCACAACATTGCGTCGTTTGATTGTCCATGAAGCTGTTGTTGATGATCTGTTGCCAAAACTGGTTAAGGCCTATCAGTCTTTGCCGATTGGCAACCCGCTTGATAAAGAAACACTTGTCGGGCCGTTGATTGATGCTGATGCGCTGTCCATGATGCTCGAGGCTGTCGCCAATGCGAAAGCCCAAGGCGGTGAAGTGCTTTGCGGTGGAAAAGAGGCATCTGGTGATGTGCCTGAAGGTGGTGCCTATCCTGAGCCTGCCATTATCCGCATGCCTGAACAATCTGATATTGTGCAACATGAAACATTTGCCCCCATCCTTTATGTGATGACTTATAAAACTTTGGATGAGGCGATTGCGATAAATAATGATGTGCCACAAGGGCTATCATCTTGCATTTTCACAACCGATATCCGCGAGGCTGAAACATTCCTCTCATCTGTAGGAAGTGATTGCGGGATAGCCAACGTTAATATCGGGCCTAGTGGGGCTGAAATTGGTGGTGCCTTTGGTGGTGAAAAAGAAACAGGCGGCGGCCGTGAAAGTGGCTCTGATGCTTGGAAAACCTATATGCGTCGCCAAACACAGACAATCAATTACTCAACGGCTTTGCCTTTGGCACAGGGCGTAAAGTTTGATGTTTAAAAACGGGCGCTTTAGTTGATTCGAATTTCAATGTTATGGGAGGTGTTTTTTCTAACCGCCTGAAACCATTTTAAAAAGTTTTTATGCGACTTCTCTAATTTGCCGAAGCACCTAAAACGCGCTATACTTAATGTATCATCCATTAACTTTTTATAAGGAGGATACATGTCACAACATGGTCTACAAACTTCGAGTGCCAGCCACTTGGAAGCTCTCATTTCTAAGCACCACGCCCTCGAAAACAAAATTCATAAAGAAGAAAAAAGACCACTTCCAAGTGATACTGTGTTACGCAATTTGAAGCTGAAAAAGCTCCATATCAAAGAGGAGCTGGAGCGTATTAAACAAGCTTCATAAGCGAGATTGAAAAAAGCCCCGAATGAGGGGCTTTTCTTTTATTTGTTCTTTTTGGGTGTTCTATGACTTTAGGAAGTTCGAAAAGTCAAAGGCCGACGTGCCTTCGCCAGAATTCTCACCGCTCTCATCATTTGACTCAGACATGGCAGAGGCTGCGTTTTCTGATTTCTGGGCAAGTGCATCTTTGCGCTTTTGCAATTCTTCTTCGGGATCACGGCCTGCGGCTTTATGCCCTTTGGCAGAGGCGGCATCCAGTTCCTTATATGTGCAAAGACCAAGATCAGCAGGGTTGCGCGGACGAATATTTGCAATATTTGCGTGTGAGCGCTCACGAATAGCCTTGATTGTTGGCTTGGTTGTTCCAACAAGTTTGCAGATTTGTGCATCTGAAATCTCAGGATGGTTTTTGACCAGATAGGCAATCGCATCAGGCTTGTCACCGCGCTTGGATACAGGCGTGTAACGTGGGCCTTTTGAACGGATATTGATCGGAGGAAGCTTGCTTTTCTCGGCCTTCAATGACTTTGAATTGTCTTCTTCGCATTTTTTGATTTCGTCTTGTGTCAAAAGACCTTCATCGATTGGGCTTTTGCCTACGATACCTTTACCGATATCACCATCGGCGAGGGCCTGTACTTCGATTGTGTGAAGTTCAGTAAATTCGGCAATTTGATTGAATGTCAAAAGTGTGTTGTCAATCAACCAAACGGCTGTCGCCTTTGGCATGATCGGTTTGCTAATATCAACGCGTGTGGCTTTGGCCATAGTAATCTCCGTTTTTTAAAATCTTAAAAATAATGGTTTCCATATCTGACAAATGCGCTTCAGGCCTTTGCCAAGTGACAGGTGTAAATCCGTCGGGAATATAAATGTTATAATCTGCTTTTTATCGGATTGCCAGTCTTTTCTATTGTTTGCAATTTAAGAGCGTTTTGGCTAGATTACGCATCTATGTTTGACGATGATGACGCGCCCAGAAATATGCCCAAGCCGCTCAAAAATCTTGAGCCGCTTTCCGTTGAGGATTTACAAGATTATATCCGCGATTTACAGATCGAGGTGCAGCGCGCAGAAACGGAATTGAAAAAGAAAAAAGACTATTCAGCCAATCTGGATTCATTTTTTAAAGATTAGAAAACGACTTATAATATAAAGGATAAAGACTTATGAGAATTGAAGAAGACCTGAAACTGGATTTCAAGGACGTTCTTATTCGCCCGAAACGCTCGACACTTTCAACACGTAAAGATGTTGATATTTCGCGTAGTTTCAAATTCAAGCACAGCAAAGAAAAATTTGAGGGCGTGCCGATTGTTGCCGCTAATATGGATGGCGTTGGCACAATGGACATGGCGCGTGCCTTTCATAAGGATGGCAATGGTTTGAGCGTTGCGCTTACAAAGCACTATGATAAGGACGTTCTTGTTGAGTTCTTCAAAAGCAAGGCCGCGGCAAATGCATGGTATAGCATTGGAACAGCCGAACGCGATTTGGAAAAATTACAAGCCGTGCTTAAGGACCTTAAGAAAGAGGTGGTAACACCTATTAATCGTATCTGCCTTGACGTAGCAAACGGCTATTCACAAGCCTTTATCGATTACGTGAAAACAATTCGTGACCTCTTTCCAAATTGCCTTCTGATGGCGGGAAATGTTGTAACAGGTGAGATGACAGAGGAACTTATTTTGAGTGGCGCTGACATTGTAAAGGTGGGCATTGGTCCAGGAAGTGTTTGTACAACACGTAAAATGACAGGGATCGGCTACCCGCAACTTTCAGCGGTGATTGAATGTGCCGATGCAGCGCACGGGCTTGGCGGACATGTTTGTTCAGATGGCGGATGTACTGTACCAGGGGACATTGCCAAGGCCTTTGGTGGTGGTGCTGATTTTGTCATGCTTGGGGGAATGCTCTCAGGCCACGATGAAAGTGAAATGAAGGTCATTGAAAAAGACGGCGAAAAATTTGTCGAATTTTATGGCATGTCTTCAAGCACAGCCATGGATAAACACTCAGGTGGCGTTGCCAATTATCGTGCGAGTGAGGGAAAAACAGTTCATGTTCCTTATCGCGGTTCAGTTGAAAATACGTTGCAGGATGTTTTGGGCGGGTTGCGCTCAACATGCACTTATGTTGGGGCCAAGCGTTTGAAGGAGTTGTCTAAGCGCACAAGTTTTATTCGTGTTTCACAACAATTGAATACAGTTTTCGGGAATGGTTAATTGCTTTTTTATAATGTGACCAGTATTGTAGGTTGCTAAATAACTTTGAGATAAGGGCTTCGAATATGGATGAGATTGAACAGCGACTAAAGACCTGCACAGAAAATTGCATTAAGGCCTACGGCGCATGGTCGTCTGACAAGAAAAACACTGCCTTAAGAGAAGCTCTTCAAGAGGCGGTCCATGAATTGCGCAAGGTTGCAGCGCGAATTGAAATCGAAGTTGCTAAATCAGAAGGGGGCGAGCGCGCCTCTAATCCATTGCCAATTCCTCCGCACCGCTCTGCACGTCCTGCTAAAGGCGATAACGGTGGCAAGAAAAAAAGTGGCGGTGCCCCTCGCGGAAAATCTAAAAGTAAAAATGATAACAGTGGTGACAATGGTGGGGACGAATTGCCTTCCTTCATCAGTGGTGATAAAAAAGACGATAAGAAGTCAAAGCCATCTAAAAACGGTGGTAAATTGAGCCTCGATGGAAATGGTTCTGACTCAGACGATTAAGAGTTAAAACGCGTCTTTCGCACGTCTTATTTTTTCAAATTCAGTTGCGCCTTTTGCTTTGAGGAAGGGATTATGCTCTTTCTCAAAGGCAAGCACGCTCGGAATAGTGGGCATATCATTTGTGCGTGTTTCCGCAATATCAGCCATAACTTTCTCAAGATGTTCCTGTTCTTTACCTTCGGCGATGTGATACGCAAAGCGCGCATTGGCAGCTGTATATTCATGCGCACAGTAAACAGATGTCTCGTCTGGTAGCACTGCTAATCTCTGAAGACTATTATGCATTTGTTCCATTGTCCCTTCAAAGACACGCCCACATCCAAGTGAGAAAAGTGTGTCCCCACAAAACAGTATTTCGTTCTCTTTAAAATACAGACAAATATGCCCAAGTGTGTGGCCTGGTGTGTGCATAACATTAAAGCTTGAATCATCAAGTGCGTAAGTTTGTCCGTCTTTCAGATGCTTATCCATGCCCGGAATACGCTTTGTTTCAGTGGCAGGTCCCCAGACTTCAGCACCATATTTCTTAACCAGTGCGGCTACGCCACCGATATGATCGTGATGGTGATGGGTTAAAAGAATGATGTCGCAGCGCAAATTATGTTCGTTTAGATATTCAATAACGGGTTTTGCATCACCCGGGTCAACAATAACTGTTCGGCCATTACCCGTTTGAAAGGCAAAGATATAGTTATCCTGAAAGGCTTTAATAAGCGTGATGTTCAAAGACATGGTTAAGAGAGCGCCTCAGTCATAGAATTTTGAGCTGTCCCCGGGCGCAATGGCTTTTGCTGATTTTGATGGGGCGTCCAGCCAGAGAGAAATAAAATATTTGTAGTAACCTTGTAATGTCCGTTTTCATCCAGAAAGCGGTCTTTGTAAATATCCTCAACGCGGACGAAGAGATCACGACCGACATAGGCACGGCTGCGCTGGGTAAGGGTGTTGCCGCCACCTGCGGCGCGAATATCCTGAAAGAGCGTTTTCAGGGCACGATAGGATAAATCTGGCCCATCCATATCGACGACTGGCATTGTGAAGTGGGCACGCTGCAAACATGCCCCTGCATCCTGTCGGTTCATCAAAGGAAGTGTGCGTGGGCTTTGTCCACCTTTGATATCAATTTCGGCCTGTGCCATAGCAATGGCCAACTCCTGGAAGCTTTGCTCACCTGGGTAGGCGCCCATGAAAAGACCGTCAGCTTTCAGCGCGTAATGCATTTGATGGAGGTAGCCAACTGGATCGTTTAAACGTTGCATTTCAAACAGGCTAATCACCAAATCAAAGCTTTTTGCTTTAAGAGGAAGCAATTCAGAGGTGCAGATAATGTCACATGACTGACTGCTTCCCAAATGTATGAAGCTACCAATTTGAGGTACGTAGAGTAGTGCTTTATCAAAAAAATCACCATGGATAAGTACCGATTTAAAATCACGCTTAATCAGAGCAAGACGGTCCAAGATGTCTTTAAGTGCCCAATCAATCAGGAAATGCGATGACGCGTTTTGTTTATCGGCACGTTGTTTGCGCATTTGGATAAAGCGCGTGTCAAACAAGCTGTCATCTTGAGGTGCTGTATTTTCGGCTGTCTTTTGCATGGGGTGTCTCACCCAACGGATGGGTTATTTCTATAATAGGATTCAGATGGACCATCTGTTTCGGCCTCGCCCTGAGACGGCCTGTCGTCTTTTTCACTAGGTGCGTTTTCCTCTTGTGAGGTTTCGGCCTGTACTTCTGAGGTATTGGCAGGCATGTTTGAAAAATCAGATGAAGACGCAAAATTGGGATCGTAGGAACTGATAACTTTAGGGAACTGTAATCCCGCTGCAAGCTCGGTCGTTGGTTTGGACGCAAGCGCAAGTTCACTATCCATTGCCGCTGTTTGAAGGCAACGCGAGGCCTTTGCCAAGAAGCTTTCAAGACAGTCAATCAGAGCGCAGATGTTCCAGATTTTTGCAAGTGGTGTAAAGCTAGTCAGCATACTACTTTTATATTTATTGACGCCTTTGTTGTGAGCAATAGCGAATGGAAATACCTTTTGTGGGGTCATTCCTACATGCTGATAGAAAGGCTCGCCCATTGTTCCAACAAATTTGAGGTCTGTTTGAAAATACTGCGCAATATAGCGTTTGGCAGAGTCCATATTATCTATATGCGCAGGCAAGGGAACGGTCGGCAAATTGATAAATTTACCATTCCCTTTGAATCGTTCAGGAACGGGTGCATAGTCAACTTGTAAGCCAACAAGGACTTCACCACTTAAGTTACGAGTCATGGGCATGATAATAGCTACATTTTGTGTAGTTTCCTCATGGACAAAGAAATCCTGTGCGCGCGAGGAGAGATCAGTCATCCCGCCACCGCCATCTTCATGGCCTTCTTCAAGAAACACAGATTGTAAGAGCTTCAGATTACCAGCCTGATGTTTAACGGGCGCAAACATCTTTTTGTCTTCGGCAACATCACGCATAAGGTCGCCGACATTAAGCTTTTCCTTAACATCCATTTCTGTGAGCGCAATGGGCATCTCGCTCCAGCTTTCATTTCTGAGATTAAGGAAGTTGTAGAGAATAAGGATTTGAGATTCCAAACGCCCTGATGGCAGTAACCCCACTGCAATGGCGTTTAGAATGGATTGTGCATCATATTCGCGTAAGTTTCCGGTTGTCAGGAAAGGATAACCCTCTGGAGGCTCATATTTTGTTTTAATCAGTTCAATTGATTTTGGGTTGCTGTCCTTAACACAGACATAGCGTGTCGAGAAACGCTCATCAATTGTTTTGGGATCAGGATAGGTTGATGGCCCATCACGCAAAATCGCACCGTTTTCAACATCCAGATCAATGAGCTTTTTCACGAAGCTTTTAATCGCAGGCGGTTTGGCCATACGGTATGGTGCGAGTGTTTCACTATTAACGGCAAGGGCTTCAATCATGTGCCCTGACCAGCTTCTCTTATCGATATTCGTACCATTTCTTGGGACGGTATTAACAAGTGAACGTGGAATAGATTCATGCAAATAGACTTTAAGACGATTATCTTCACTTACGCGGTAGGGAAGAAGTTCGGTAATTTCCAAATGGCGCGTTGCGACGTCCAGAACTTCACCTGTTTTGATATCACGTACTGGATTGATCTTAATACTGCTTGGCGCATTTCTTGTTTGACGCCATTCCTGAAAGCGCACGGATGTTTTTTCAGGTACTTTTTGTCCAAGTAAGATATAGCTTGTCTCGGGGTGGCCCAAGGCAGTTCCGTCTTCCTTATACAAACGGAACTTGTTCTGCATTGTTTTCTTAACGGTATCATCATCCCAATGGCTAGCTGAATAAAACAGGCGCGCGCCAAGTGAGCGTAATTCACGTTGAAATTCACGATGCGTCGCAAATGTATATTCACGGCCTAAATCGCGTTCAATTTTCTCTCTATTATCTTTCCGTAGAATAAATTCATAGGCCCATTTATAGGGTAAACGAAAAAGACGCGTATTGGGAAAACGTGGAGGGAGTTCCTCGACAAAGAAGCCACCAGTATGCAGGGAATCTCCACTACGTGCGTGTTCGGAGAACCAGAGAAGAAGATCTGCTTCGGACATGTCTACAACCTCATAACCACCGGTCGGGTCATCCTTCATCTCAATCAAAACAAATTCATTATCATTGGGAAGGGCATAGTCCCGGATAAAAATGTAACCACGCGGTTTGAGTGCGGTAAAATTCTTCTCAAGACTTTGGCGCACTTTCTGAATATTAAATGCACCGTTTGAATAGATTTTGTGCAGGTAATATGAACTGACAATGGCATCGACAGAATTGGGTGTATCCAAGATATCCGTATCTTTAGCATGGACATAGGTTAGGTTTTCACGGCCAAATTCTGCGTTCAAAGCGTCAATATCATCTTTGTCATCGGCAATGGCTGTAAAGCGCCATTCGGGTTTGAGTGTTGCCATGACATGTGCGATTTTTCCATCCCCACATCCCACATCAACCACATGTGCTTCATCATCAAGCAAAAGGTGAGAAAGCGTGAACCACCCGTCTTTCATGGTGGATTTAGATACTTTTTGAAGGAGTTCGGCACGTGCGACGCGTTGTTCAGGTGTGACCGTATCGACGAGCATATCATTGGCAGATTTGCGTTCGAGCTCTTTCAGCTGTTCTGCGCGCTCAGACGTGGCTTTGTCAGTGTCAGCGTGTGATCCGCCGCTCACCATGAAATGCCCATCTTTTAAATTTTTCATTGCCATTGAAATACCGCGTAAATTACGCTTATGCTCATCCCTGTTCAACTGGAAACGTGAAGCTATAACATTATTATGAAAAAATCAAGGTTTTTAAGGGTGTAAAACGGCATGATACACAACAGTTTCAAGGCCGCTTTTAATCTCATTTTGCCCTATCGTTGTCTTGTGACGGGTGAAATCCTCTCTGATTCCTCGGGATTATCTCCGCAGGCCTGGTCTGAATTGACATTTATTGCCAATAAACAGGGGGCTGTATGCCGCACATGTGGGTGCCCTTTTTCAGTAATTGAGAAGGCCGATTATGATGAAACGCACATATCGTGTGTTTCTTGCATGGACAATCCCCCACACTTTAAAAAAGCAGCGGCCGCGCTTATTTATAACGACCATTCGCGTCCCCTTATTCTGGGGTTCAAGCATGGTGATAAAATTTTTATGAGTGGAACATTTGCAATCTGGATGATGAGCGCTGGCGCTGAAATATTGAAGGAGACAGATGTGCTTGTGCCGGTGCCACTTCACTGGCGACGCCTCATTAAACGTCGCTATAATCAATCAGCACTTTTGGCAGATGCGTTGGGTAAGAAGACAAATCTTCCAGTTTCAAAACTGGCTCTCAAACGCGCGCGTGCCACACCAACACAAGGGCATTTATCGGCCAAGGATCGACGTAAAAATGTGAAGCAGGCATTTACTGTGTCCAAGGGCCACAAACAGGATATTTTAGGTAAAAATATTTGCTTGATTGATGATGTGTTGACCTCAGGGTCCACAGTGAATGAATGTGCGCGCACACTTTTGGACGCAGGTGCAAAGTCAGTGTCAGTGCTATGTCTGGCAAGGGTCGCCGATATTTAGGCTGCGCCTGTATACCCTGTTTGCATGGCAAGCTTTCTCAAGAAACGGCTGTCTTTAAGTGCGCTCATGGCGCCAGCACGAAGCGCCTTGACAAGATCGGAGTGTGTGGAGACGGCCTGTCCGAAATTGTTTACGATATTAAAGCGTCGATGAATATCCGAAAGACGCTTATCCTCATAGGTTTTCAGGAGTGTTTCTGACCCAATATCAAGTCCTGTTTGTGCATAATTTTTGATTGAAGAGACGAGCACCTCAATGTCACGTAAAGACGTGTTAAGTCCTTGCGCGCCAACGGGGGAATAGGCGTGTGCGGCCTCGGCAATAAGTGCGCATCTGGGTGCGACGAGTTTTTCTGCAACCATCCCGCGTAGTGGAACAGATGTTGGACCTTCGATAAGCTCAATGCGCCCCAGAATATTGCGTGAATTCGTTTGCAAGCGTGTCACAAAATCTTCACGCGTTAAACGCATTGTTTTGTCAGCGTTTTCGTGACGCTCCAGCCAAACAAGAGAGCAGGTATTGTCAGCCAGTGGAACAAGCGTAAACGGGCCATCCTTGTAGTATGTCTCTGTTGAAATATTGTGATGGGGTTTTGTGTGTTTTAGGCGACAAGTATGTGCTGTTTGGCCGTAATCAAAGGGTTTTGCCTCAATTTGTGCAACTTTGCGAATACGTGAGTTATAGCCATCTGCCCCAATCAAAAGGCGTGCACGAGATATCTGCCCGCTGTCATGTTGAATATCAAGCAAGGCCGGTGTTGTTTTAAAATCGGCAAGCATATCCCCAAAAAAGCAAGTGAGATTGGGGTGTCTGAGCGCGCGTTTGAGCAGGGCGCCGCGGAAAACATCATTGGGAATGTTCAGTGCAAAGGCATGCGTGTCCAGCTCTTGCGCATCAAATGTAATATCCTTTGGCGGTTTTGTGCCTGCCATGTCAACAATATGCATTTTTTCAAGCCAGGAGCATTCGTCCATAATATCTGGCAGCACACCTGTTGCCTCCAATGTAGGCAAGAGGGAGGTCATAATCGCACATGTGCGCGTACCAATCGTTTGCGGGAACGAGGTGTCTTCTACGGGGTCGATAATCACAACAGAAAGCCCAATATTGGCCAGATTAAGTGCTAGCGTAAGGCCTGCAATGCCTGCCCCTGAGATAAAAATATCAAAAACTGGGGGCGTTTTTGTGTTTAAGTCTTTAACTGTCATGATAGTGAGTTATATGTGATAAGAGACACAAAAGAAAAGGAGTTTTCATGGCAAAAGTCGAAATTTACACATGGTCAACCTGCCCCTATTGCCGTCGTGCAAAGGAATTACTGAACAGTAAGGGCGTAGATTACAAAGAGTATGACATTACTGGGGATGAGGCCGCACGCGCTAAAATGGTTGAGCGCACAGGTGGCCCAAAATCAGTGCCACAAATCTTTATCGACAACAAACATGTCGGCGGATGTGATGATATTCATGCTCTTGATGATCAAGGCAAATTAGACACGCTTTTGGCCGCTTAATCACAGGCTAAATCGCAAAAAATGTTTCCGCCTTGCCTAAGCTCATGAATCTGGTTAAACCTATTGGTGTTAACCTTTTTATGACCAAGGCGGAGACAAATAAATGCCCCTTTCAATTCCCGAAAATTCAATTTTTATCGGTGCTAAAACGCACGATACGAAGACACAGCTTTCCTTTGATTTAAAATATGCTAACCGTCACGGCCTGATTGCAGGTGCGACTGGAACAGGGAAAACAGTCACGCTTCAAATTATGGCAGAGGGTTTTTCCAATGCGGGCGTGCCCGTTTTTATGGCCGATGTGAAGGGAGACCTCTCAGGTTTGTGTCAACCTTCTGAAAAACAGGATTTTCTTGTTAAACGTGCGGAAACAGTTGGGCTTGATCCTTACACACCAGAGGCGTTTCCCGTTGCCTTTTGGGACGTCTATGGTAAAAAGGGGCATCCTTTACGCACAACAGTGTCCGAAATAGGCCCGCTTCTTTTGGCACGTATGTTGGAGCTAAACGACACGCAAGAGGGTGTCTTGAATATTGCGTTCCGCATAGCCGATGAAGAAGGGCTTCTGCTTCTCGATTTGAAAGATTTGCGCTCCATGCTGATTTCCATGAGTGACCGCGCATCTGAAATTTCCAAGGAATATGGGATGGTCAGCAAGCAATCACTTGCTACCATTCAACGTGCGCTCATGCGCCTTGAGGATCAGGGCGCGGATAAGTTCTTTGGCGAGCCTGCGCTTCAGCTCGCAGACTTTATGCGTACTGATTTAGATGGCAAGGGGATGATTAATATTCTGTCCGCTGACCAGTTGATGAACGCACCACGCCTTTACGCAAGTTTCTTGTTGTGGCTCTTGTCTGAATTGTTCGAGGAGTTACCCGAGACAGGCGACCCAACAAAACCTAAGCTAGTTTTCTTCTTTGATGAGGCGCATTTGTTGTTCAATGATGCCCCCAAGGCCTTGATTGAAAAGGTCGAACAAGTTGTGCGTTTGATACGTTCTAAGGGTGTTGGTGTTTATTTCGTGACGCAAAACCCACAAGACATTCCCGAGACAGTTTTGGGGCAATTAGGAAACCGAGTGCAACATGCGCTCCGCGCCTTTACTCCAAAGCAACAAAAATTCATTAAGGATGCGGCAGAGACGTATCGCGAAAACCCTGAATTTGATGTTGAGGATGTGATTACAGAACTTGGCGTGGGTGAGGCGCTTGTTTCCACACTTGAGAGCAAAGGAACGCCGTCTATTGTTCAGCGTGCACTTATTCGTCCACCATCTGCAAAACTTGGTGTAGCAAGTGAATCAGCCAAACGCATGGCGATGCAGGCTGATGGAATTGGTGCCAAATATAATGCCGTTGATGACCGTGAATCAGCCTATGAAATTTTGCAAAAACGTGCAGAGGAGGCCACTAAGCAAGCCGAACAAGCCCAAAAGGCCGCTGAAGAGGCAAAGCCTGCAAAGCGCGGGTCAAACCGTCAATCCATTGGCGAGGCCGCGATTAAATCCGTTGTCCGCTCCATGAGTTCATCACTTGGGCGCACAATCGCACGTGAAATCTTACGCGGTGTCATGGGCGGCTTAAAACGCTAATTGAAACCACGTTCATTCACTATATATCAAAAATTAACAGGCTACATTGTGGCCTTTGAAAACAATAAAATTCTGGGAGTTTTGAATAGATGAAAACGCGTGCAGCAGTTGCCTATAAAGCAGGTGAGCCTCTTGTTATTGAAACGGTTGACCTTGAGGGGCCAAAAGCAGGTGAAGTCCTTATTGAAAATATGGCAACAGGTGTATGTCATACAGATGCCTTTACATTGTCTGGCGATGATCCCGAAGGGGCTTTTCCAGCTATCTTGGGTCATGAGGGTGCAGGCATTGTGCGCGAGGTTGGCGAAGGCATAACCTCTGTTGAGGTCGGGGACCATATTATTCCACTCTACACACCAGAATGTCGCACATGTGATTTTTGCCTTAACCCAAAAACAAATCTGTGCCAGTCCATTCGTGAAACACAAGGGAAGGGGCTTATGCCTGATGGTACCAGTCGTTTCTCGCTCAATGGCAAAGAGATTTTGCATTACATGGGAACCTCAACATTCTCTAACTTCTCGGTTTTACCTGAAATTGCCGTTGCCAAAGTGCGCAAGGACGCGCCTTTTGAAAAAATCTGCTATATCGGTTGTGGTGTCACTACGGGCATTGGTGCCGTTGTCTTTGATGCAAAGGTTGAACCAGGCTCAACAGTCGCTGTCTTTGGCCTTGGTGGTATTGGACTGAATGTTATTCAGGGCGCGCGCATGGTGGGGGCATCGCGCATTATTGGCATTGATATCAATCCGTCCAAGAAAGAGCTGGCTCAAAAATTTGGCATGACAGATTTTATTAATCCAAAAGAGGTTGATAACGTTGTTGAAGCTATCGTTGAATTGACCAAGGGTGGCGTTGATTATTCCTTTGAATGTATTGGAAATGTTGATGTGATGCGCCAAGCCTTGGAATGTTGCCACAAGGGCTGGGGCGAAAGTGTGGTTATTGGTGTTGCAGGTGCGGGTAAAGAAATCTCAACCCGTCCGTTTCAACTGGTTACAGGGCGTGTTTGGCGCGGATCTGCCTTTGGTGGTGCGCGTGGGCGCACAGATGTTCCTAAAATCGTGGACTGGTATATGGATGGCAAAATTAACATTGACGATATGATTACGCACACCATGCCACTCGAAGACATTAACAAGGCCTTTGACCTGATGCATCATGGTGAAAGCATTCGCAGCGTGGTGAAATTTTAATGCAGATTATTGAGAGCCATAAATGTGCCAGTGGCATGTTGCATATTTGTGAGCACAAAAGTGAGGCATTAAAATGCACGATGCGCTTTTCCCTATTTCTGCCTAAAGAGGCCGAAACTGATAATGTCCCGTTGCTTACTTTTCTATCAGGTCTTACCTGCACCCATGAAAATTTCACAACAAAGGCAGGGGCTTATATTTTTGCAGCCCAAGCGAAAGTGGCTATCCTTGCGCCTGATACCTCACCGCGCGGAGATGATGTTCCGGATGATGCTGAATCTTATGATTTTGGAAAGGGCGCTGGCTTTTATATCAATGCAACGCAAATGCCCTGGGCCAAAAATTACCAAATGGAAAGCTATATCGTCGAAGAGTTGAATGCTTTGGTGCTGAAAGAGTTTCCTATTAAAGCGGACGCGCAAGGGATCTTTGGACATTCAATGGGTGGGCATGGAGCCTTAACACTTGGTCTTAAATATCCAGAAAAGTATAAATCTATTTCGGCTTTTTCGCCGATTGTAGCCCCCTCTCAAGTGCCTTGGGGAGAGAAGGCGTTTACGCGTTATCTAGGGGACGATTTGCAGAAGTGGCAGACACATGATGCGTGCGCACTGATGAAAAACTCTAGAAACCGTATTGATTATCCAGAGATACTTATTGATCAAGGTTTAGGGGATCAGTTTTTGGAAGAACAGTTAAAGCCTGACTTGTTTAAAGAGGCTTGTGCAAATGTCGGCCAAACATTGAAATTGCGCAAACATGAGGGCTATGACCATAGCTATTACTTTATATCTAGCTTTATTGGTGATCACATTGCGCATCACGCAAGTATTTTAGGTTAAACATTACATTTCTATAATATATTGGAAATATAATTATTTATATATTTTTCTTATTGATGCTATTTGAAAAAAGAATTCGACCTCACTTTTTAATGTGAATAGACTTTTGTCAGAATTTAAAATCATTCATTTACAGGAACAATTTTTATGTCTTTCAAAAAACCTCTTTTAATAGCAGCTTTAGTTGTATCAACTTCTCTTGGAACTCTACCTGCACAAAATATTTCCGTTCTTGCAGAAACGATCCTGACTGATGAACCCGGAGAGGGTCAGCCAAAGCTTAATCAATTTTGGTGGCCAGAGGAGTTAAACCTTAATCCATTGCGCGTTCACGATACTGAATCTAACCCATATGGTGCCGATTTTGATTACGCGGCCGCCTTTAAAACTCTAGATTTAGATGCTGTTAAAAAAGACATTGATGCGCTTTTGACAACTTCACAAGATTGGTGGCCATCAGATTACGGTAATTACGGACCATTTTTCATTCGTATGGCATGGCATAGCGCCGGGACATACCGTACCCATGACGGACGTGGTGGCGCTGGCGGTGGTCAGCAACGTTTTAATCCACTTAATAGCTGGCCTGATAATGCTAACCTTGATAAAGCGCGTCGCTTGCTTTGGCCAATTAAGCAAAAATATGGCAACAAACTCTCATGGGCTGATTTGATGGTTCTTACTGGTAACGTGGCCATGGAAAATATGGGTTTTGAAACGCTTGGATTTGCCGGAGGGCGTGAAGATGATTGGGAGCCAGACCTCGTCTATTGGGGCCCTGAAACGAAAATGCTTGATTCTAATCGTCGAGGGAAAGATGGCAAACTGAAAGGACCTTTGGCAGCAGTACAAATGGGACTGATTTACGTTAATCCCGAAGGTCCAAATAGCAATCACGATCCTGTGTCAGCCGCAGGAGATATCCGCGAGTCTTTCGGACGCATGGCCATGAATGACGAGGAAATTGTTGCTCTTATTGCAGGTGGCCACACTTTTGGTAAGGCACACGGTGCGCACAAACCAGACGAATGTCTTGACGCTGAGCCAGGTGCGGCTGGTATAGAGATGCAAGGTCAAGGGTGGGCTAATAAATGTGGCAAAGGTAACGCGGAAGACACAGTTACGAGTGGTCTGGAAGGGGCATGGACATCCTCACCTGCTGAATGGACACACCAATATTTAGAAAATCTTTTCCGCTTTGAATGGAAGCAGGCAAAAAGTCCAGCCGGTGCGGTTCAATGGATTCCAACAGATGAATCTGCGGCCGCTCTCGTGCCTGATGCGCATATTGAAGGGAAATTTCATGCGCCAATTATGTTCACAACAGACTTGGCATTAAAGGAAGACCCTGAATTTAGAAAAATTGCAGAGCGTTTTCGTGACAATCCCGAGGAATTTGAGGATGCCTTTGCCCGTGCATGGTTTAAGTTAACGCACCGTGATATGGGGCCTAAGGCACGCTATATTGGCAAAGACGTGCCTGATGTAGAGTTGATGTGGCAAGACCCGCTTCCTGAGCGTGATTACAAGTTGATTAGTGATGGAAATGCTGAAGATCTTAAAGAACGTATTTTGGAGAGTGGTTTAACTGTTCCCGAACTTGTACGTACAGCATGGGCGTCAGCTTCAACATATAGGGCAAGTGATATGCGCGGAGGTGCCAATGGAGCGCGTATTCGCCTTGAGCCACAGGTGAATTGGGAAGCCAATAACCCTGAGGAATTGCAAAAGGTTTTGGCGAAGCTGGAAGAGATTAGAACAGAATTTAATGACGATTTGTTCTTTGGCAAGGAAATCTCAATGGCTGATACGATTGTTCTTGCAGGTGCTGCCGCGATTGAAAAGGCCGCGCGTGATGCAGGTTATAAAGATGTCGAAGTGCCGTTTACATCTGGTCGTGTTGATGCCACACAGGAAAAAACAGATGTTGAGAGCTTCTCTTATCTGGAACCGCAAGCAGATGCTTTTCGAAACTATTATACAGAAACTAACTACCGTACACCACTTGATATGATGGTAGAAAAAGCAGATTTACTGGATCTGACTGTTCCTGAGATGACGGTACTTATAGGTGGTATGCGTGCACTCAATGCCAATGCAGATGGGTCAGATTTTGGTGTCTTTACTGACAACCCAGGGACATTGAGTAATGATTTCTTTGTGAACCTGCTTGATATGTCGACGAAATGGCAGAAAACAGACGAGGCTGATGTTTATGCGGGTGTTGATCGCGAAACTGGCGAAGCCAAATGGCGTGCCAAGCCTGTTGATTTGATCTTTGGATCAAACTCAGAGCTGCGTGCTGTGGCCGAGGTCTACGCCTATGAAGGTGGTGAACAGAAATTCATCAAGGACTTTGTTGACGCATGGGTAAAGGTGATGAACGCAGACCGCTTTGACGAAGAAAAAGATGCTTAAAGAGTAAATTATAGGATCTTCACTCCAAAGAAGAGCGCCGCAACTTCCCTCAGTTGCGGCGTTTTCTATGCGCTTTTGGCCTTGGGTTTAACCAATGCGTCAAGCGGGACTGCGAGTGCGTTAGAGAGTTTGTTAATGGCGGCCACTGAACCATTCTTTGCCCCTGTTTCAATTTCCGTTAAGTAAGTGCGCGAAATTCCAGCTTTGCTGGCAAGTTGCACCTGTGTCAGGCCTTGTTCCTTCCTAAAATAGCGAATGGGGTTTATGCCCTCGGGAACATCATAGGATTTGTTTTTGAAATACTCTTCGGCCTTGGACTCAATGTCCTTTTGAATGGCTGTGCGATATTCATGTAACGGAATCATGACATAGGGTTTGCCATCGCGATGTGTGATTTCATATTGGCTCATAAAGGGAGAACACCTGTTGTCAACTTTGATACCTATCTATATTGTCTCATATTATGCTTAAATATCAAGTTCACCAATCTGGTAATACACCACCGAAAAACGCTGTTATCCTGTTGCATGGCTATGGGGCCAATGGCGCTGACCTAATTGAATTGGGCAAAGTCTTTAGTGAGACAAATCCTGAAACAGTCTTTATTGCACCTGATGCGCCGACACCGTGCGAGATGGGCGGCCCAGGTTTTCAGTGGTTCTCCTTGCGTGAATATACGCCAGCTTCTCTCAAGGCAGGCAGTCAACAGGCATTTCCCGTCCTCAAAGAGCTGATCACACATATAAAGTCAGAATATGACCTGAAAGATAAGAGCATTGCATTGATGGGGTTTTCTCAAGGCACAATGATGTCGCTTTATGCCATGCTGCAAATGCCAGAGACGATCGCAACAGTTATTGGTTACAGTGGCGCACTGGCCGAGGACACGGTCGAGGCGCGTCCAGCGTATGATGATTTTCCTGTTGCGCTGGTGCACGGAGATGCCGATTTGGTTGTGCCCGTGCAGGCCACAGTCATGGCAACCCATATTTTGGAAAAAGCAGGCTTTGATGTGACACAGGAAATTATCACGAATCTGGGGCATGGAATTGATAATTCGGGTCTCGAAATCGGTAAAAAAATGCTTAAAATGCATCTAAAATTAGAATAGTGTGTTGCGACGCACAAAAATTAAATAACTGAATTTAAATCATAAAATATTCATTTTTTATATGATATTGCACTGCAACATGTATTTGTACTGATTGTATATGCGAATCTGGTGTAAAATGGTAGTATGAATTTGCAAGAGACCATTTTATTGTTTCTGCGCCGTCTTATGAAAGCATCCGCTTTCGGTTCAGGTTCTATTTGCAATAATTATTCGTTGGTCTTTCTGTCACACAGTCGCGAACTATCCGAAAGGGGTTTTTATGCTGGGCAGTCAATTAAGTGATGTAAATTCCACGTCATCGACCACGATGCGATCGCTGGATCAGTGTCCAGCTCTGGTGCTGAATGCTGATTACAGACCTTTGTCGTATTACCCCTTATCATTATGGTCTTGGCAGGAAGCTGTTAAGGCCATTTTTCGTGAAACGGTAACAGTTTTGTCTGAATATGACCGGATGATTAGAAGTCCCTCACATGAATTTAAGCTGCCGAGCGTTCTTGTGCTTAATGAATATATAAAGCCAAAAACATCGCCGGCCTTTACACGATTTAATGTTTTCCTACGCGACAACTGGGAATGCCAGTATTGCGTGAAGAAATTTAAGACACAGGCGCTTACTTTTGACCACGTTATTCCTCGCTCCAAAGGTGGGCATACCTCATGGGAGAATATCGTCACCGCCTGTCAGAAGTGCAACACCCGCAAGGGCAATATGTTGCCAAAAGAATGCGACATGCACCCGCAAGTCAAGCCATACGAACCATCGATGTATGAGCTGCAGGAGCATGGCAAAAAGTTTCCTCCCCATTTTCTGCACAAAAGTTGGGAGGATTACCTGTATTGGGATTCCGAGTTGGAGGACCAATACATCCATTAACGACGACATACCAAAGGAGGAATGTTATGTTTGGGAAATTAATTGATGCTGGGCATTCAAGAAACTTAACGGAGGCAACCGTCTTCTATATCACATCGTTGATATTGTTGGTCGGTTTCTCAACAGTTTTGATGCATGTCCTGGGACTTGTTGGCGTTGTAAACGGCGGCGGCACGTTCTTTGAAGGCGGAAGCTGGCATACACTGATTGGCACAGGATTTATCCTGGTACTGTCAAGTATGATCCTGACTGGCCGCAAGCTGACCAGCGATATCTTCTCAATTCTGCTTGTTATTCTGGGTGTTTATCTGGGTTACACAACAAGCATTATGCTGGGTATGATCCCAGTTGCTCTTCTAACGACAATGAAGAAGTAATTATTGAGATACTAGTTATTCGAAAGACAGGCTCCCTTGCGGAGCCTGTTTTTTTTATTGAACAAAGTTTGTCCTCAGCCGTTCATGAGATATGCAAACAATCTTACTTGTTCTATTTATACTTTTCAGTGCACTGACATTGCTTGGCTTTCTGGGCAAGTTCTGGTGGCGTTTTAAAATTGCGGATTTCCCGCGTCTTCATTATGCCATTGCCTTGTCACTTATAGGTTTGACCTGCGTATATTATGATATGCCTATTGTTGCAACGGCTGCGGTAATGCTTTCGTTTTTAAACTTATGGCGTATTAGACACTACATTGTTCGGCGCAAACGACACGCGCATGGCACTGGTTTAAAGCTTATGTCTGTCAATGCTTATAAGAAGAATGACGAGCCACATGCCTTGCGTAGCTATCTGGATAAACAGTCGCCTGATATATTGTTGGTTATGGAGATGAATGATTGTCTGCAAGCGTGGTTGGCATCACATCTTGAAGAATACCCGCATAAACAAGAAACCTATGTAAGGGACGGCTTTCGTATTGCCTTATTCTCAAAAATTCCGCTTAAAAATGAAAAGATTTTTTATTTGGGAGAAGATGAAACACCACTTTTAACTGCTCAAATTACATTTGATGGGCAAGATTACAATTTATTTTCTGCGCATCCTAAACCTGCAATTTCACCATCCTATGCCCATAGCCGCGATACATATTTTCATGAAATTACACCTTATTTCAAAAAAGCGAAAAACCCAGTCATTGCCATGGGCGACTTCAACAGTGTCCCGTGGGAAGAGCATTTTGAAACTTTCTTAGAGGATGCAGGGCTAGTCAGTACCTTGCGGGATCTGCCCTATACCATTACATGGCCAACCTATACACCGTTTTTGGGTATTCCAATGGATCATATCTTGGTGAGTCAGAACGTTGAGCACGGTTATCTCGCGCGTGGGCCATATATCGGCTCAGATCATTATCCTATCCACCTTTGTTTATTGGAAAAAGAATGAATTATTTTGATTGTTCAGGAACTTAAAGATATACCGCTCGTTTACATGATTACAATAATCATAAAACACAAACTAAAAACGGAGTGATAAATTATGAGAATTATTATTGGTATATTAGCAGTCGTAGCGATTGTTCTATTGGCTGTATGGGCAGTAGATGTAGATGTTACTGGTGATGTAGAATTACCAGAAGTTGAAGTATCTGCTGAGGGCGGCGAAATGCCAGCTGTTGACGTTAATACAGTTGATATAGACGCTACTATGGAAGAGGAGTCTGTGACTGTTCCAACACTTGAAGTTCAGGAAGAAGAAGTTGAAGTTCCTGTGCCTAACATTGATGTTGAAGCTCCAGAAGAAGACACAACTGCAGAAGAAGACAATCTGTAAGATATTAAACCCAATTTAAAGAAAGGTAAGCACAATGGCTTTACAAGGTACTAAAGATAGTTTGCTTGGAGATCTACTAAAGATTCTTCTTGCTGTAATCCTACCACCTCTAGGTGTTTTGGTTGAAGTAGGACTTAGCTTCCACTTCTTCCTCAATATTATTCTGACAATATTTGGATTTGTCCCTGGTATTATCCACGCAGTCTACATTATTGTAACGAGATAAGCTGTAATAATATTTTAAATTTAAAGAAAGAGCGGTTTTGCCGCTCTTTTTTATTGACGCGCTGTTGCGTATTGGCTAGAACACAAGGAATACCAATACATTTAAGGGAAGAGAGAGCACCCATGTTGCGTCGTCTATTTGATTTCGAAAAGAAAAAATCATTGCCAGAGGCGCTTGTGTTTTATCTGTTTTTTGTTGGGTGTTTCGTGCTCGTAAGCGCCGTCTTTCACGGGGAAATTTAAGAGGTTATCCTAAGCCCTTGATTGTCTTGTAAAAGAAGTAACAACCGCAAAACAGAAAACCGCCAGCAACAGGCAATAGAGAATATTATAATTTGCCATGGACAGGCCGAATATCGGATCTGCCCATGGTATCTCATCGCACCGCGCACCATTTGAATTTTGGATGCGTTCCAGCAAATCATCAACACTTCCGCTTAAATCTGGGGCAGAACACCCTTGCAATCCGGCCCACCATTTCCGTTCAACCCCTGTGTGAAAGATTGCAATTCCTGCATTGGCCAGAAATGTGAGGCCTGATACGCCAATGGCGGCCACACTGAAGGCAGGTTTCTTTTTGGACAGGGCAAAGGCGAGCAAACCCAGCACGATGGCAATGGCAAAGGGCCAACGCTGCCAGATACAGAGTTTGCACGGTGCCAAATCAAAGACATATTGCGCGGTAAAGGCTCCTGCAAGCGCAAGAACAGAGCTACCAATTATTATCAATGCTATTTTCTGAAGAAGCTGTGCCATGTCATCTTTCTCTCTAAAGGCCAAGGATGCCCTTAATCATGTTCTTAAATAATATGAGACCGTTTTCACCAAAAACAAGCGCAAAATAAACAAGCGCGCTCACCCACGCACAGCCTAGTATTGCACCACACAGCACCGCCAGCCCATCACGCATAATCACGCCAATGGCCATCAGCGCCACTGCCATGGCGGGCACCGTATTGGTCAGTGGAATAGGGAGCGTGATAGACAGCGCAAAAACTGTGCCCAATATTCCGATAAGCAGAGAGAAAAACCCTTGCGTGATAAAGCCAAGGCGGGGTTTAAAGAATATCTCGATAAAGCGCACCAGTGGCATGCCCTTATCCAGAAAGCCAATCAGATGCTTTTTCTTAATCTGACGTTTCTTCAGGGTTTCGGGCATCCAAACGGTACGCCTCCCTATGCTTTGCTGAAGTGTCAGGATAAGAATTGGCAGGGCAATAATGACATTAATGCCAAGCGCTGGCACGGGCAGGGCGGCAGGCAGGGCGAGTAAGAAGAGGAGTACGCCAAACCCACGCTCGTGGAACACGTCCAGAATGCGTTTCAGGGAAATACTTTCCTTGTTCTCATTGGCAGTGGCGCGCAACTCGGCAATAAGGGCTGAAAGCGCGCGCGGTGTGTCCATGTCGGAAGTTGTATCTGTCTTTGCCATGTGGTGTCTCAAGAGGTTTGAGCGTGATTTAAGCTTCAAGCATAACGCCTTTCGCACAAAAAGCCTAGCATACAAAAAGAGAATTTAAGCTGTGCAATAATACTTGCGCACGCGCTCAAGCTATGGCAAAACATGCTTCTCTATTGATGAACATATCTTATGCGGGTGTGGTGGAATTGGTAGACGCGCTGGATTCAAAATCCAGTGTCCTCTGGACGTGTCGGTTCGAGTCCGACCACCCGCACCATCACTAAGAATTCCAACTGTTACAGAAGAATAAATTAGCACTTCAACCTTTTTACTACAAAGGAGTGCTACAATGAAATCTGTAGAGCGTCATCTTTATCGTCATAGCAATGGTACATACTATTACCGCTATACTTTCCCAGAACTGCATAACCATAAATCTTTTGAAGTTATTACATCTTTAAAGACTAAAGATGCTTATCAAGCCAAAAGTATTAGTTTAGGCTTAAGAATTATAACCAACAGAATACTTGAAGGGCTTAGTTCTAGTGTTATGCGCGTGAAGCTTAAAAGCGTATCTGATAATCAATTTAAGATGATAGTGAGAGATTATATTAAAGAGTCTCTTAAACGCATTAAGATGCAAATTGAGAGCGGTAATTCCTATTACACCTATATAGAAAGCCAAGGGTATGAAAGTCCTGACCTTAAAGACATCAACTGGATAGATAGCAAATCTTATCTTCTGCCAGAGGGCTTTGTATATGAAGCCAACGATATTGAGAAGCTCAGGAATGAAAGAAATGCTGAGAGTGATATTAGATTTCCTCAGCTTAGCGAAATCAAAGACTTTAATACTGCTAATAATACAGACTTACAAAACCCTACTACCTCAGATGTAATAGAGTGGCTCTACTTAAAGCATGATATTTCAGAGTATGTGGCTCAAGGTGCAACTCCGTACAAAAAGCTGATAAGACATCTAGGAGCTGTTTATCCCTATTTGGAACATGTTAGATATTGTGAAAAGACTGGCGAAGCAGATAACGTTGCAAGTTTTGAAGAGTGGTGCGAGAAACAGCGAGCACACTTTGCCGAGTATAGGCGTAATCAAAACAGCTCAAGTGTTACTCAGAGGAATACAGTTGATTCTCCGAAACTCTCAGAGCTAATAGAGCCTTATGTTACTGAAGGTAAGGCGCAAAAACTGGCTCACACAACAATTAAGGATAGGGAAAGTAATATCTTATTCCTGATTGAGATATTAGGGGATGTTCAAATAAATGAACTATGTGGAGATAAGGCTAGGAAGGTTAAGGACGTTCTTCTCTCTTTCCCTTCCAATCGAAAGAAGAGGTATCCAGACCTTGAATTATCGGAAATTCTTGAAAAGGATATACCTGAAAGCGAGATAATATCGGTACGAACCATAAACAAATATATTCAAAACTTTAGCACATTCATTAATTGGGCAAAAAATAATAACTACTATAAAGGCGATAATCCGTTTTCAAGATTATCAATTAAATCACCTTCAAAGTCGCAAAGAGACGAAAGACAGCCCTTCACAAACGATGATTTAATAAAGATATTTAGTAGTCCTATTTATCAGGGGTCAGCAGGCCCTAAGAATAATCAAAGATATGCAAAGGGCAATTATATAGATAATAAATCTGCGGACTTTTGGGTGCCGCTTATTGCCCTCTATAGTGGTTTAAGACGTTCTGAGATTTGTGGCCTATACCTTAAAGATATAAGAAAGAGTGAGGGTGATATATGGGTCTTTGATATTAATGATGAAGGTACAGGTAAAAAGGCTAAAACGCACTCTACAATTAGGGAGTTACCTATACATAAGAGGTTGATAGAGCTTGGCCTATTAGAAGTTGCGGAAGAACTTAAGGAAAAGGGGCGCGAAAGACTATTTCCTCAGTTGGAGTTAGATAAGCAAGGTAGTTATGGGGATGCCTACGGCAAACGCTTTGCATATTTAACTAAAAATAAATTAGGTATCACTGGAGGCAATAAGGCTTTTCATAGTTTTAGGCACAATGTCACAGACGCTATAAGACGTTTAGAAGGGTGTCCAAGTGATATTGCCCATTATATTACAGGCCATAGCTTTAATGAGAGCGTACAGAGCCGCTATGGCTCAAAACCTGATTTGAAAAGAGTGAAATCTTGGGTGGATAAGATTGAATGCCCAGTGTTGGATAGCATTTTAGATAGGATTAAAGAGAGGAATGATGGCTAAGGAAAAAGTGAGCAAGTTTAGAAAGTTCTTTAGAGGCGTCATTGGGACTTCCAGTAAAAAAACAAACGCTGAATTTAAAGTTACAGAAAGAGCTTTATATTCTCTTTTTGTAACAGCGTTTTGGTGTGTATTGATAGTGCTTGCGATAGGCATTGGATTTACTGTTTTGAAATACTTTAGCGTTGATTTTCTAAATGGTATCAAAATAAATCATATAGGAGCATTAGGAGACTTTTTTGGAGGCACATTAAACCCGATACTGACATTTCTTACGTTTGTAGGGCTATTGATAACAATAGTTTTACAACAAGCCGAGTTATCTGAAGCCCGTAAAGAATTTAAGAAGTCAGCAAATGCTCTTGAACTTCAGAACAAGTCAATAAAAAGACAAAGCTTTGAGAGCACATTTTTTCAGATGTTAACCCTGCATAACACAATTATTGATAACATTGAATTTAGTGATAAACGTCATTATCTTCTTCCCCAAAGTCAAACTAAAGTGTTTCAAGGCAGGCAATCACTAAGAGAATTTAATGATGCTATAAAAAGAAGTTATTATGATGTCGCAAAAGCACGCAATTATCAAAAAGGTAATGTTAATAATATAAGTCATATTCAAGAGGCCTATAAAGATTTTTGGAAGGATTACGGAGGTAATCTTTCACATTATTTCAGATATTTATACAACATTATTAGATTTGTAAAAGAAGGCGATTTTTGTGAGGAGTCATACCTTCGTTTGATTAGGGCTCAATTTACAGACCAAGAGCTTTTTTTACTTTTTTATAATTGCCTCACACCACAAGGTGAAAATTTCAAAGTAATGCTAGAGAAATTAGGTGTAAAAGATAGTTTTGCTTTTTTTAATAACCTTAGTGCGAGCCAACTCATAGAACCGTCTCACTATCATCTTATGGATAAGTCAGTTTTTGTAAAAGGAGGCTAATATAATGCTTCGTAAGGGTGGTGAGTTTTGCTAAGCGCCTGTATTTATTAAAACAATCAAGAAATTTAATCTTTGATGGTAAGGTTTATGAGTGCTTTGTAGGTAACTCTATTCAAACAATATTTTAGGATTAATTTGTAATACTGAGCAAATTGTAAGCAACAAACCTACCGTTATATTGGCTTTTCCGTTTTCGATGTCTGATATGTAACTTCTATCAATATCGCCTTCTATGGCTAATTGCTCTTGGGTAAGGCCTTTAAGTTTTCTAGCCTCTGCAATTTTACTGCCTATGGTTTTAATCGTTGCCATAACAGTAAATGTTGGTTATTTTCTACATTATGTCCTTAGAACATATTCCACATTTGGTTTTCTAATGAAGCTTACAATAGCTATTATTGGTTTTCTTCTTATTGCATATTCTAACTATGCTCATGCTATCAGCCTCTCTAAAGAAGATTTTAATATGTCTTCAGCAGAATATTACACTCTTTGTAATCCTCAGGATTTAAAATCTGATAAAGGTAAAAGTAGCCTAGAAAAATGTAGAGATTTTACGGTTGTCAGCATTGATAGTTTTAGTGAGGCCTTGAATGAAAAGGAAGGTGTGAATTGCAATGCACGTGAAGACTTTAGCTTAGAAAGTCTTGTAGAGCTTATAAATGACCACTCGGAACTTATCGAAAATAATCCTGAATATTTAAATGAAAAAGCCGTTAAAACTCTCCTTCTACAATATTTAAAAAATGAGCACTGCGGAAAGATTAAAGAGGGGAATGCTCTTTATGATTTTTGGAAAAAGGGCATGACAAAATGGCTAGGTACTATGACATTTGGCATAGTAGGTGAGTAATGTAGTATATTAGGCCATGCCTAATTTTACCTATGACCCATTTGAACATGCTTCTCATCTACAGCACTTTGTTTATGACGAACAGCATGAGTTTGATAAAGAGCTAATAAAGGCGTTTGCTATTGAATTTGAAAAGGGCACACAGAATACAAGAGATGGTCGTCCCCAGATAGGAACTCTAAAGGCAATTGCCCCGATTATTTGTAATTTCAGATATACATTGCAAAGAGGTGAGTTTGAAGGGGCTTATAACTTCTACTTTCGCTATTCTAGAAACCGTAGCCACGTATCAGCTTTTAATACAGGTTATACCAATCGAATTAATCGCGTTATAGAGCATCTTGATAGGCTTGGTTATATCATACATTTCCCTTCTGAGCGTAACTCTGACAGGCAAAGCCGTTTCAAATTTACACCTCTGATGGCTGAGATATTAAAAGAGCTTAAACCCAAAGATATTATAGACCCTCTTGATAACGATAAGAGCTATTCAGGCGTTCTATGGACTCCTGAACATGAAATATATGTGAAGCCTTGGGTAAGAAGACAATATAGCCCTCAGGGGCGCCCTCAGAGCGATATAAGAAGGGTGAGGGCGCGACTGGGTAATTCTCCATATAAAAGAACTATAGCTAACGATTTGCGCGCTCATAATGATTATTTAGAGGGGGTAGATATTAAGATAGATACTAACTCTCTAAACACCCCCGAAAAACAAAGACTTTATAAACAATTTGAGAAAAGATTTCCGCCCTCTATTAGAAGAAAAAGATTGTTTCGTTTGTTTTTCAATAATGCCCTTACGCAATATGGACGTTTTCATAAGGGTTGGTGGCAATTTCTAAATAGTTCTTTAAGGCCACATCTGCTCATTAACGATGAGAATACTGTTGAACTCGACTATGGTGGCTTACAGCCAAATATACTTTTCTCTCTTAACCAAGTAGATGTTGGCGATAATTATGACCCTTATAAAATAGAAAATAAAAATAGGGGTAATGGTGAAGAACGCTATCATTATAGACCTCTAGTGAAGAAATGTTTCATGTTCATAGCTAATGGACGTACGCCTGAAAGATACCTCACTAGCGTTAAGGGTAATCTTACAAGAGATATAAATGGAACACCTATAGAAGAACGAAACTCAAAGTCTTATCAAAAGAAAGTTAGCCTCAGAGAGCAATTAAATGATGAAGATTACTGCGATAGGTTTAAAGAGGATTTAAAACACGCTTGGTTAACTATATGGGACAATTTTGAAGAAGAAGCGTATCTATGGAGACATCTCACAATCAAAGAAACAGAGATAACAAATAACATTCATAATAGAATGAGGGCTCTAGATATCCCTGTTCTTAGTATTCACGATAGCTACATTGTTCCTATTAACCGTGCACAGACTTTAAGGGATGTAATGGTAGAAGAATTTCAAAATGTCCTTAGCGTTAATAGAATTCCTCTTATTAAAGAAGAAGGTTTGGAAACTGATATTAGAGATGAGCTCACTGTTATTGAGTTTGATGATTATTATGATGAGATTAGTTAGTGGACTTTTTCTCTAATTCTCTCTTCTAAATCCACCTATTCAGCACTCTTCTCATTTTATAAACACTCACCCCTTTTACGGGGGTTCGTTTAATGAGCTATTGCTATGAATGCCTGTCCTATAGCTTGTTTTCTAACTTAATGCTTAATATTGCTCTCTATATTTATTCTAGCCGCTCTCTTACTGACCATTAAAAAGCCAATTTCTTCTATATACTAAGGTAAAAAGGTGTAGAGGCTTTAATGGTTACATCGCTTAGTTAGGGAAAAAAAATAGAAAATATTTGTTTATTCATATGAAGGTTACTACTGTATCTGTAAATAGGAAATGGAAGGTGACTAGTGCAGGCAATATCAACATATACAGTTTTTATATCTAGCCCAAGTGATATGGCTGAGGAACGACAAATTGTAGAAGAGGCCGTTAAAAAGTTCTCTGAAACTTATTCCAACAGAGGTATTGCTTTTAAAACAGTTCAATCAAAAGACGTGGCGTCTAAGTTTGGAGAAACAGCCCAAAATGTTATTAACGATTCAATAAAGGGATATGACATTTATATAGGAATTATGGGTGCTAAATTTGGAACGCAAACTATAAATTTTGGCTCTGGTACTGAAGAAGAGTTTTACATTGCCCTAGATGAAAGTACTAAGAAAAATGAAGAGCTCCATGTGGGGTTTTTGTTTAAAGAAGTTAGCACTAGCGTAGATGATTTCTCCGACTATCAGTTAGAACAATATACGCTAGTTAGAAAGTTTAAAACTAAGATTTCTACATTGGGCTTATATCAAACATTTCAAGACAACGATATTTTAGTTCAGCACACAAATAAGATTTTACAAGATTTTATAACTAGAACCAGAGGTGAAGACTCTCTCAAAGCGCACCAATCTGAAATGCTAGTAGATAGTCCGATTAGAGATAGGTTTACTATTAATCAAGATTTTTATTCTACTGTTTTGAATTCAGTCGGAGCTGATATATCAAATAACAATAAAGTAAGTATTCTACTAAATGACATATATGTACCATTGGATTTGAGTGCAATTGACTATGAGGACAATTCTGATGAAGAGTATTTGGAAACTGAAATTGTATCTGCGACAGCTTTAACTAATTACGACAATTCCCCCGATACAAAAGTGATTGTAATTGGTGATGAGAATTCAGGCAAAACGACTCTTACTAAACAACTATACCTTGAATACCACGCTAATGGCGTTATTCCTGTGAGTATCAAAGGTGATATAATCAGGAATGCTCAAGTAAAAGACTTGCTTAAGAAGGTAGACCAAAGTTTTATTGACCAGTATAACTCTGACGCTCTAACGGCCTATAAAAATCTTGAAAAGAGTAAAAAGCTATTAATTATTGATGACTTGGACAGCTCTACGCTAAACGCAAAACATCTATTGAAAATTGTTAATGAGCTAGAGGATTATTTCTCCCATATCTTTGTTACTGTTGACGATATTTTCTTACTAAATGCCAATATTTCTAGCGCAGGAACTTTATCTCATATTGATAATTTCAATAAATATAAAATCCGCGATGTGGGTTACAACCTCAGAGATAAAATAGTACAGCGTTGGATATTAGCAGGCCGAGAAGACAAGGTCATGCCTGAAGAGCTATTCTCACTTACTGAGACTTATAGAGGCTTAATTGATAAAATAATTGGCGCAAACTTTGTCCCAAAGAAGCCTTTTGTTGTGTTAGTGCTTCTACAGGCTATCTCTGGTGGTACATCCAATGAATTAGCCCAGAGTAGTTATGTTAGATATTACAAATATTTAATTGATAGCACATTATTGGGAGCTATCCATCGCAATAAAATTGATATTTACTACGGTTTTTTACCTGAGTTAGCCAACTTCATAAGTCAAAGTGATGGCAAGGTAATTTCAGATGAAAAATTTGATGACCTCATCAGTGACTATAGAGAACGTAAGGGGTTCCCCGATAATTTACTAGATGACTTAAAAAGTAATTTAATCAGTTTGGGCGTGGTCACGCATTCCTATGGGGAGTTGAAATTTAAGCATAGTTACTACTATTACTATTTTTTAGGGCAATACCTTAAAGACAACATTAGTAAACCTGAAATTAGAGATAGAATAAGGCAAGTTTGTACTAAGTTACATATTAAGGATAGCTCAAATACTATTATATTCCTTTCCTACCACACTAATGATTCAATTATCATAGATAGCATTAACGAAGTTACTAAGAATCTTTTTGCAGAATTTGATGTTTTTGACTTTAATGACGAGCCAACTAGAACTTTAAACTCTCTTGTCTCTTTAGAGCCAGAGACGCTTATTGAAAGCAAAAATAAAGAAGAGGAAGAACGTGAGCGTTTACTTCTAGATAGAGATAGGCGAACAGAGGTCGGAGAAAAAGAACCTGAATTAGAAGTGCAAGAAGCCTATTCTACACTGAGCAAAATAAATATAGCATTTAAATCTATAGAGATAATAGGTCAACTTCTTAAGAATCATTATGCTACACTTGATGCAGAGCCTAAAAAAGAGCTTTATAAAAAAGCACTGGATTTAGGCTTAAGGACGTTAAATGTTTTTATTGAAAATCTCGCAGCTGACCCTGAGCCGTTGTTTGAGCATTTAAAACAACAGGGAAAAAATGTGGATGTTGAAAAGAATAGGCATAGAGCCATATTTGGGTTTGCCAGTTTGGTTGTGTTTGGCGTAATCAAAAATATTTCTCAAGCAACAGGTGCCTATGAATTATCAAAAACTTACGAAGATGTTATTTCTAATGATAGATTATCCATCTACGAAACAATTTTGCTAGCAACCAAGATGGACTTTCCCAATGAATTTCCAATCAAAGAGATGAAAAAACTTGTATCTAGTTTAAGCAATAATCATTTAGCCATAAACACTATACGAGGGCTTACTGTAAACCGTCTTTATATGCGCCCTATAGATGACTATCAAACTCATCAACAAATATGTAATACAGTTGGATTGAAAATTAATAAGCAGATATTGATTGAAGAAAAAGGGCGCAAGGCTTCTTAAAATTCATTCGATTGTGAGAGGTGCTACATACTACATTATGATAGCCCCCTCTTTTTCTGGGGTGGGGGGTAGCAAATTCAATAAATTGACAGGTGGAAACCTAAAGTTTGATTGATTTTTATACAAAAATTTACTACAAATAAGAGTTAAATATAAGTGCTTAAAGCTCTTTAATAGCAGTTTATCTAGATTCTTATTCTTTCGTGCGGTCTCCGACCACCCGCACCATTCACCTTAAATTCTGAAACTAACTAACCTGCTGATATTGCGGGACGTGGTTGAATTCCCACAGTTCTTTAAGGGCGCTAACCAGATGTGTGATGTCGTCGCGCGTGTGCAAAGCAGATGGGGCGAGGCGCAGGCGCTCTGACCCCACTGGCACTGTGGGATAGTTAATCGGCTGGACGTAAATGTTATAAGCGTCGAGCAGGCTGGCGGCGATTTCGCGGCAACAGGTGGCATCCCCGACAATAAGCGGCACAATATGGGTCTTTCCATCATGGAAACCAAGTCCCGCCTTGCGCAGTTCGTCTTTGAGCATTTTGGCGTTCTCATGCAAGCGTCGGCGTTCCTCGTGCGAGGTTTTCAAATGTTCAACGGCGGTCAAGCACGCCGCCAATGTGGCGGGGGTCTGGCTGGTGGTGAAGATAAATTCGGAACAGAAACTGCGGATTGCATCAATGATAACGGCATCCCCCGTGATAAAGCCCCCCATTGCGCCATAGGCCTTGCCAAATGTGCCCTGCAAGATATCAATATCATCCATAGCGCCCAGCATTTCGGCCATCCCACCACCGCGTGCGCCATACATGCCCACGGCGTGCACCTCGTCCAAATAAGTCATCGCATTGTATTTTTTGGCCAAGGCGATGATGCCCTTGATATCGGCAATGTCGCCTTCCATCGAATAGACGGATTCAAAGGCAATCAGTTTCGGGCGGTTGATGTCGACCGATTGCAGCAATTCCTCAAGATGGGCCATATCATTATGGTGAAAGATTTTGCAGGTCGCCTTGCTGTTTTTAATCCCGTGGATCATCGAGGCATGGTTTAAGCGGTCAGAGAAGATAACGCACTCTGGCATCAAGCGTCCAAGTGTGGCAAGTGCTCCGCTATTGGTCACATAGCCCGAGGTAAAGACAAGGCCAGCCTGCTTTCCATGCAAGTCAGCCACAGAGGATTCCAGCGCGGTGTGCAAGGGTGTCGAGCCAGAGATATTGCGCGTTCCGCCTGCACTCGTCCCGTGTTTTTGCGCGGCAAGCGTGGCGGCCTCTATTACCTTTTCGTTATGGCTCATGCCTAGGTAATCATTGCCACACCACACCGTTACATCACGTGATGAGCCATCCTCAAGATGCAGGCGCGCCTTGGGAAAGCTGGCGCTTTCCTTGCCAATGGTTGTGAAATAGCGGTAACGGTTATCGGCCTTGATTTCATCAATGGCGGTCTGAAAATGGGCGTGGTAATCAAAACTCATACTTAAGAATTAGACCATGGGGGCGGGCTTGGCAATGGGAAGGCGGGCATGCCCGCAAGCTACGCACAATGATGTGTGTCGTCTTATTTTATTTTACAGAAAAAACTTGAACCTTATGTCAAAACCTATGTATAGAGGAAGTCATAAAATTTATCTGCGTAAACAGGGAAGGGAACAACCCTATGAAAATTTCAGTTATCGGAGCAACAGGAAAAGTCGGGCGCGCCATGGCGCTTTCACTTGTTTTAAGTGAAGGGATGATGCCTTTGGATGTGTCGCTTTATGCACGCAACACCCAGCGCGTAAAGGGTTTGGAGATGGAATTGCAGAGCGTTCCCGCGCGCAACCCCAACCTCAATTTTGCAACAGCCGAGGGTATAGAGGAAACGTTAGAGGGCGCAGACATGGTTGTGATGATGGCAGCTGCGTGGCCAGATGCAGAGGAGCAAGCCCATTTTGCCAAGATGGATCCTTCGGGGCGTCTGGCACAAGTCGGGCCAAATGTGGCAACTGTCCGCGCTTTGGCAGAGGATATGAAAGAGCACGCGCCAAACGCCAAAATGCTGATGGTCACAAACCAGTCGGATATCTTATCTGAAATTGCACGTGGAACGCTTAATCCAGAGTCTGTCATTGGCTTTGGTGGGCTTTTGGACACGCTACGCCTGCGTCATGCCATGCGCGCGGAATATAATGGTTCAGAGGCCTTTCCGGATGAAGATGCGATGATGGTGGGCTATCACAATGGAATGATGCGCCCCCTTTACAGCACATTGTCGCAGCGTATGCAGGAAAAAGATCATCTTCTGCAAAGTGTGTGGGATAAGGCCCGCATTCGTGGAAAGGTAATTTCCGATTATAATACAAACACGAATTATCCAGAGATTAACTCGGGCGCATCCATTGATAGCGGGTATGCAGTTGCCGCAACGATACTTGCCTTTTCGGGGAATGGGGAGGGCATTGAAGCGCCTTATAATATCGCCCTTGATAAGCGCACGGCCGAGCAATATGGCGTGCGCAAAGATATTGGGTTAAGTGTGCCTGTGCGCATTTCGCATGGGAGTATCGGATCAACGGCCACGCGCTATGCGGTGAACGAGGATGAGCAATCCCATTTTGCCAATGCACAGAACGACATTCGTGACACGCTGGGACAACTTAAGCTCTAGTGAGCAGTTCACACGAAATAGGATAGACAAAAGCTCAGAGACTCAGTAAAAGAGGCGCACGATGCATTCACTTTTATCCTCAACACTTCTTCAAATTGTTTACGGTGTCTTCGCACTTAGCTGGCTGCCCTATATCATGTTGCGTCTTTATGACATGCCGTGGGTTTACAGCCTGTTTTATCGCGGTAATGGCATGATGGAGAATATGACAGTGGTGTTTTATGGACTGGCTGCCATATTTGCGGGAACAGCCCTGACCCGCGCACAAAAAACGCACCGTGTCCTCTGGGCGGTTTTCCTGGTGGCCGTTTTTATGCTGGGCGAGGAAATTCGCTGGGGCTTTGCTTATCTGGCTAATGATATTCATGATTTCCGTTTTACCAGTGTGCAGGATTTCCTGCAGTGGCTTTTTAATGCGATTCATATTCCACAGGGGTGGGCGCTTATATTAGGACTTGTGGCGATTGTGCTAACCTTACGCTTTCGCCATGTGGTGCAGGATTTTTACGAGCGCGAGCGGGGCACAGTGTTTTATGCGCTCTCTTCAATCTATATCGTCTTTTTAGGAATCGCCGTGTTTATCGAGTTCACACTTCAGCCAGGCAAAAATGTGCTTGATGTGTTGGAGGAAACGCTGGAAATGAATGCCAGTTTTGTCTGGATGTTACTTGCACTTACGGTGCGGGATTTTGTCCTGCAGCGTCAGCGTCCAAAGCCGTCCCTTTAAGGTATTGTTCCTTAAATTCACCAATAGTAACCGTCGTGTATTTATCATAGACCCAGATATTTTCAGGTGTGCGTTCGGACACATATTTATAATGGCCCTCATCGGCCAAAAACTGGCGGTGTTCAATTTCAGGGTCATTGCTTCCCAAGCTGTCAAAAACAACCTGACTGTCTTTAACAATCACAACATGGCCGCGTGGGTCAGACTTGTTTTGGAAGAGCACAATTTCAACATCATCAGAAAGTTTATCCAAATTAAGCCCAATAAATTTGGCCGCGTGACCATAACAACTGCTGGACACCTTGCCATAGCCAAGATCGCTCTCGGGATAGGCAATGCCAAGTGCCATTTGTGTCAGGAAATATTGGGGCGTGCGCATGCTGAAATGGTCGGTGACAGATCCGCCGTCAAAGCAGGTTTGAGCCACATCACTCAGACTAATGCCACTATTGTTAATCCCGTTACTCATCCCGCTATCATAGGAAAAACGGGTTAAATTAGGGTAAATTTATGCGGGCTATTCAGCAACGTCGGAATAATCGGCTTTACTGCTATTTGCAAGGATAGGCTTGAGATATTGTCCAGTGAAACTCTTCTTGACCTTGCAGATGTCCTCTGGTGTGCCTGTGGCAATAATCTCACCACCGCCAGATCCACCCTCGGGGCCAATATCGATAATCCAGTCTGCTGTTTTAATGACATCCAGATTATGTTCGATAATGATGACGCTATTACCCTGATCGACCAACCTGTGGAGGACTTCTAATAGCTTGCGCACGTCCTCGAAATGCAGGCCAGTAGTCGGTTCATCCAGAATATAGAGTGTTTTTCCTGTTGAGCGTCTTGCCAGTTCCTTGGACAATTTGACGCGTTGCGCCTCACCACCAGAGAGCGTTGTGGCAGGCTGCCCGACCTTGATATAGCCAAGGCCAACACTTTCAAGCGTTTCCAATTTTGTACGAATGGCAGGCACGGCCTTGAAAAATTCAGCGCCTTCCTCAATCGACATATCCAAAACATCCGCAATGGATTTCCCCTTGAATTTAACCTCTAGCGTTTCGCGGTTATAGCGTTTGCCCTTACAGGTATCACATTGCACGTAAACATCAGGCAGGAAGTGCATTTCAATCTTGATCATGCCATCACCCTGACAGGCCTCACAGCGTCCACCCTTTACGTTAAAGGAGAAGCGCCCAGGATTGTATCCGCGTGCCTTGGCCTCGGGCAGACCTGCAAACCATTCGCGGATGGGTGTAAATGCGCCTGTGTAAGTGGCGGGGTTGGAACGCGGTGTGCGTCCAATGGGTGACTGGTTAATATCAATCACCTTGTCAATAAATTCTGTGCCTTTCAGCTCCTTATGAGGCCCAGGAAGTTCGCGGGATTTCATAACCTTGCGGCTTACAGATTTATAGAGTGTATCAAGGGTGAGTGTTGATTTCCCAGAGCCAGACACGCCCGTCACACAGGTCATTATGCCCAAAGGAAAGGCGGCGGTTACGTTCTTAAGGTTATTACCTGTTGCACCTTCAACAATCAGCTCTTTCTTCTGCTTTCCAGCCTTGGCGCAAGCGCGGCGTTTGCGTGACACAGCAATTTCCATTTCGCCTGTCATATATTTCGCCGTGAGCGAGGCTTTGTTTTTAAACACAGTCTCAGGGGGGCCCATTGCCACAACATTTCCGCCGTGAATACCCGCGCCTGGCCCCATATCAATCAGGTAATCGGCACTGCGAATGGCGTCCTCGTCATGCTCCACAACAATCACAGTGTTCCCCAAATCACGCAGGCGTTTGAGGGTTTCTAGCAGGCGGTTATTGTCACGCTGGTGCAAACCAATAGAGGGTTCGTCGAGCACATAAAGCACGCCTGTTAAACCAGATCCAATTTGTGAGGCCAGTCTGATACGCTGTGACTCTCCACCTGATAATGTTGCCGAGGCGCGCGAGAGGGTCAGGTAATTCAACCCCACATTATTAAGGAAGGTGAGGCGTTCTGTAATTTCCTTTAGGATGCTTTGCGCAATTTGTGCGCGTTGTTTATCCAACTTATCGCCAACCGATTGTATCCAGTCCAAGGCCTCGCCAATGGAAAGTTCGCTGACCTGTCCGATATGGCGTTTATCAATTTTAACAGCGCGGGCTTCGTCCTTCAGGCGATAGCCTTCACACACCTCGCACGGGGCGGATGTTTGATATTTTTCCAATTCCTCGCGCACAGAATTGCTTTCTGTCTCCAACATACGGCGCTTCAGATTATTAATAACGCCTTCAAAGGGTTTGTTGGTGCGGAATGTATTGGCCTTATCCTGATAGGTGATGGCAATTTTTGTGTTGCCTGAGCCATGCATTAGCGCGTCACGTGTTTTCTTGGGCAGGTCAGAGTAAGGCTTGGACACATCCCCGCCATAATGATCAACAACGGCTGATAGGGCCTGCATGTAATAATGCGAGAAGCTTTTTGACCACGGCTCAATCGCGCCTTTTTCAATGGATTTGCTATCATCTGGTACAACAAGCTCCTCATCAAAATAGAGTTTTTTGCCAAGACCATCGCACGCAGGGCATGCGCCATGCGGGCTGTTAAAGGAGAAGAGGCGCGGTTCAATTTCGGCAATGGTAAAGCCAGAAACGGGACAGGCAAATTTTTCAGAGAATATAATTTCCTCATGCGTATCTGCATTTTGCACAATGAGCAGACCATCAGCCAGCTTCAGCGATGTCTCAACGGAATCTGCAAGACGATTGCCAATGTCATCGCGCACAACCAAACGGTCGACGATGATTTCAATGTCATGCTTATATTTCTTATCCAAATCAGGCACTTCATCCAGCTCGTAAACAGTGCCATCGACACGGGCGCGCTGAAATCCCTTGGCCTTAAGGTCTGCAAATTCGCGCTTATATTCGCCCTTGCGACCACGTACAATCGGCGCCATCAAATAAAGGCGTGTACCATCCCCCATCTCCATAATGCGGTCCACCATTTCAGACACTGTCTGGCTGGTGATGGGCTTGCCTGTCGCAGGGGAGTAGGGAATACCCACACGCGCCCAAAGCAGGCGCATATAATCATGGATTTCAGTGACCGTCCCAACGGTAGAGCGTGGATTTTTTGAGGTTGTCTTTTGCTCAATCGAAATCGCAGGCGAAAGTCCCTCAATGGAATCCATATCAGGTTTCTGCATCAGCTCCAGAAACTGGCGGGCATAGGCGGACAAGGACTCAACATAGCGGCGTTGACCCTCGGCATAGATTGTGTCAAAGGCCAGAGACGATTTTCCAGAGCCAGATAGTCCCGTAATGACCACAAGGGAGTCACGGGGCATATCGACATTAATGTCTTTGAGATTATGTTCGCGCGCACCGCGCACAGAAATTGTTTTAAGCATGCACTATATATGTGCTTTTTCCCTTAAAAGTGAAGGGAAAAAATCTTACGCAGGCATGACTGTTATAACGTTTGGCATTGGATCGAAAAAGTAAACGACATCTTTGTCATTGGGATCTAGATGTTTTCTCCACGCTACATTTAGTTTGCGTGCATTATATTCATCAATGGCACAGCTGTTTGCAGATGCCATAGCGTCGAATTGATTGCACAGTCTCGGGTTTCTGCCTTCTGCTGCTATAATCGGCAAAGTATCCAGAAATTCCGCAATTTTCGTTTTTACTGCAAACTCTTCAGCAAAAAATTGGGGGTTGTCAGCAAAAAAGCTCATATAAAGTGGGTTCGGATCCATGCCGCTTTCGCGCCCACCGTAAATGAGCGTTGATAAAGATTGGATACGATCCTCCGCTGGTATTTCTCCGTATACTTCACCATGGAGGTAGCAATAAAGCTGGGCGACATTATTAGGGTTTTCGTGGCAACCTTGAATTGAATGTTCCAAAAATGCCAATGCGTAATAATTGATCGCATGAGATAAAGATGGGTGGGCACTAGAGGTCGGGTGTTGGTTGTAAGACTCGACAAATTCAGGTTTGCTCTCAAGGTAGGCTGCAACAGATTGCAACTGATGAAAGGGTAAATTATCTGGCAGTTTGAAAGGATTTCTAAATGGCTTTTGCTCTTCGGCCGTCCAACTCATATCATTCATACGCATTCCCTGTTGTAATATTATTACCCTTTGCGGGTTCTTTTTATAATTTAAAAGTAAACCAAATGAATCTTTTTTTGTCCAGAAAAAATGACTCGCAAATAAGTCAGGGATAGTCCTGAATCAGCTTTTGACATTTGACCAAAGGCTTTTATAGTCAGGAAACGTATTACATTTTAGACAAAAGGAGAGTGGTGGCATGGCCGGTTCAGTCAACAAAGTTATTTTAATTGGAAATTTGGGTGATGATCCAGATATCAGATCAATGCAGTCAGGTGACCGCGTGTGCAATCTCTCTATTGCGACATCAGAAAGCTGGAAAGACAAGCAAACAGGCGAGCGCCGTGAAAATACACAATGGCACCGCGTTGTTATCTTTAACCAAGGCTTGCTCAATGTGTGTGAAAACTACTTGAAAAAAGGGTCAAAAGTATACATCGAAGGTCAACTTGAGACACGTTCTTGGGAACAGGACGGTCAGAAGAAATATACGACAGAGGTTGTGCTGCGTCCTTACCGTGGCGAGCTAACAATGCTTGATTCACGCAATAGCGGTGGTGCGAATGATTATGGTGCGCCTCAAAACACAGGTGGTTACAGCAGTTCACCTGCACAGGCACAATCCAGTAATGCACAACCCTCGCAAGCCACACAAATGGATGAGCTAGAGGACGAAATTCCATTTTAAGAGAGACCAAGGAGCTTTTATGACAACATCTCGTATTATATTTTTACTGGCCTTTATTGTTGTAACAAGCCTGTCTTTTTCTGCGTTTTCACAAAGCAAGGCGCTTCAAGATAAAACAAGCATTGAGCTTGCACAGGACTTGCAAGGTTATTGGTCAACACAGGCACAAATTACAAAATTTATTGAAGTGCTCGTGCAGAAGCTTCCTGTGGCAAAGCGTCCCGAGGCGCGTGAAACGCTGACCTACATACTTAGTCCCGAGAAAATCGAAGAGCTTTCGGCCGAGATTATGGCTGAAACATTTACAAAACCCGAGCTTATTAAATTGATTGAGTTTTATGCCACCCCTCTGGGTCGTTCAGCAGAAAATAAACGTGTCGAATATCAGGAAAAGCTGAGTGTTGAGATGCAGAAAATGATCGAGGCGCGTGCACAAGAAGTCTATGAAGAAAGAAATGGGAAACAAGCCTCTGAAAAAGAGGAATAATTAAGGGCGCTAGTTGTCCCCAGAAACCCAATTTAAAACGGCCTCCAACCTTGTGAGGCCGTTTGTTTTTTGCTAGTTTCAAACCATACATTTTAGACATTTAGACAAGGTATTTAATCCCCATGACGGATAACCCGCCAGATCACTTAGACCCAACAGATATTGAAAGCATCAGCCTCGAAGAGGAGATGAAAAACTCCTATCTCGATTACGCAATGAGCGTGATTGTGTCGCGGGCATTGCCTGATGTGCGTGATGGGTTAAAGCCTGTGCATCGCCGTATTTTCTATGCGATGCGTGAAGGTGGATATACCTCTGATAAACCTTACCGTAAGTCTGCTCGTATTGTCGGGGATGTGATGGGTAAATATCACCCCCATGGTGATAGCGCGATTTATGACGCACTTGTGCGTATGGCTCAACCGTGGTCGTTACGTCTGCCCATGATTGACGGGCAGGGGAACTTTGGCTCGATGGATGGGGATGCACCTGCGGCCATGCGTTATACCGAGGCGCGCCTTGAAAAGGCGGCCGAGGCGTTGCTTGAGGACATTGACAAAGATACGGTTGATTTTCGTCCTAACTATGATGAATCAGAGAGCGAACCGATTGTTTTGCCTGCACGTATTCCAAATCTGCTTGTGAATGGGGCTGGTGGGATTGCCGTTGGGATGGCAACCAACATTCCACCCCATAATCTGGGCGAGGTTGTTGATGCCTGTTTGGCGATGATTGATAACCCAGAAATTACCACAGAAGAAATCATGCAGATTATTCCAGGCCCTGATTTCCCAACGGGCGGTCAAATTCTGGGTCGTAGTGGTATTTATTCGGCCTACACGACAGGGAATGGCTCGGTTATGATGCGTGCCAAGGCCGATTTTGAGGATATTCGCGAGAACCGTCAGGCGATTGTGATTAATGAAATTCCCTATCAGGTGAATAAAGGACGTTTACTCGAGCGTTTGGGCGAGGTTGCTCGTGAGAAGATTGTTGAGGGTATTTCAGGTGTCCGCGATGAATCTGACCGTGATGGTGTGCGTGTTGTTGTTGAACTGAAGCGCGACCAACAGGCTGACGTTGTTTTGAACCAGCTTTTCAAACACACACCGCTTCAGACATCCTTTGGGTGCAACATGGTGGCGCTTAACCATGGTCGCCCCCAGATGCTTATTCTGGAAGACTTTATCCGCCATTTCATCAAGTTCCGTCAAGAGGTCATTACCCGCCGTACGGTTTTTGAATTGAATAAGGCACGCGACCGTGCGCATGTTTTGGTTGGTTTGGCCGTTGCCGTTGCCAACATTGATGATGTGATTGCCGTTATTCGTAATGCGCCAGACCCACAATCAGCGCGCGACCAGCTGATGAACAAAAACTGGCCCGCAAGTGATGTTACACCTCTAATTGAGTTGATTGACGACCCTGAACACCCTGTTCAGGAAGGCAATACATACAAACTTTCTGAGGTTCAGGCGCGCGCCATTCTTGATTTACGTTTGCACCGCTTGACAGGCCTTGAGCGTGACAAGATTGCAGATGATTTGCGTGCCATTACTGACCGTATTTCAGAATTGCTGACAATTTTGGCAAGCAAGGAGAAGCTTTACGAGGTCATGCGTGAGGAATTGGTTGATGTGAAGGACCGGTTTGCCACACCACGTCGTACCGAACTGGTCGAGGGCGAGTTTGAGGCCGATATTGAATCCCTCATTCAGCGCGAGGACATGGTTGTGTCCATTACCAATGATGGTTACGTGAAGCGTACGCCGCTTGACACCTACCGTGCGCAACGCCGCGGTGGTAAGGGACGCTCGGGGATGAATATGAAGGATGATGATTTCGTCTCTGACTTGTTCGTTGCCTCCACACACACGCCGATCCTGTTCTTTACAAGTCGCGGTATTGTGCACCATATGAAGGTCTATCAATTGCCACTTGGCTCGCCTCAATCACGCGGGAAGGCTGTGATCAACCTGCTCCCACTTGAAAAGGATGAAACGGTCAATGTTTATATGCGTCTGCCTGAAGATGAGGCGGTGCGTGATGATCTGGATATCATGTTTGCGACCTCGCATGGTTCTGTACGTCGCAACAAGCTGTCTGATTTCAAAAATATTCGTTCCAACGGTTTGATTGCCATGAAGCTTGGTGAGGATGAAAATCTGGTTTCCGTGAAGATCTGTAAGCCTGATGAAGATGTCTTCCTGGCCACACGCATGGGTAAGGCGATCCGCTTTAATGTCGATGATATCCGTGTCTTCTCTGGCCGTACATCAACCGGTGTGCGCGGGATAAAACTTGGCAAGGGTGATGAGGTGATGACCATGTCCATCCTCAAGCGCGAGGCCGAGGACGAGAAGGGCCAGGCCTTACTCTGTGTCTCTGAAAACGGCTATGGAAAACGCACTTACGCCTCTGAATACCGCACCACAGGGCGCGGTGGACAGGGTGTCATCAATATGTCAGTGACCGAGAAAACAGGCGAGGTTGTCTCAACCTTCCCCGTGACAGAGGATCATCAGGTGATGTTGGTGACTGATAAAGGGCAGCTTATCCGCACACCCATTAAGAATGTCCGCTTCACAGGGCGTTCGGCCCAAGGGGTTATTATCTTTAAGGTTGCAGGGGATGAAAAGGTTGTCTCCGTTGCATGGCTTATCGAGGATGATGAAGGTGAAGCCGAAAACGGTGATGAGGGCGTAATTGAGGCCTCAGATGATGCCGCAGATGCAGATATTGACAGAGCGGATGAAACAGGTGACATTGAGGCTTCAGACGAAGATACAGAAGAGCAGTCCTAAGCTGCGAGGAGGAATCCGATGTCAAAGAAAACGCTTGATAAGCCAATAGCTAATCACTTAACTGAGTTATGGAACGGTAACAAAACGCTGGCGACAACGTTTTGGGGGTATTACGTTCTTATCTGGATTATTATCTCTCTCTTTGGGGCTATGCTGGCGGGGCTAATGGCTGTTCCTGCTCTTATTCTTAATGTGGCGTGGTCGGCCTTTATGATTGTACCTATCTGGCGTTCGGCCTCAAAATACGAAGGGCCAGAAAGCTTTGCTGTTCTTGCCAAAATCTTTGTAGTCTTACTGGCAATTAATGTTCTTATTAGAGTTTCTGCGCTGGTATGACATCCCAAATAACACGCACGGGCATTTATCCGGGCACATTCGACCCGATTACCAAGGGGCATCTGCACATTATTCAGCGTGCCTCCAAGCTTGTTGATCACTTGATTATTGGGATAGCACCCAATACACGCAAGGGCCCACTTTTTTCGCAAGAGGAGCGTGTAAAGCTAGTCTCCGAGGATATTGCCAACATGCATGTGAAGCATTGCGAGATTGAGGTCGAGGCATTTGACGAGCTTTTAATTCACTATGTGCAACGCAAGAAGGCACAATGCATCTTTCGTGGGTTGCGCGCCACGTCCGACTTTGAATACGAATTTCAAATGACAGGCATGAACGCTCAGATGGAGCCAGATATTGAAACGGTTTTCCTGATGGCGTCTGATAAATATCAATTTGTCTCTTCATCTTTTATCAAGGAAATCCATGCGCTGGATGGTGATATTTCGAAATTTGTGACGCCCGCTGTTTTATCGGCGCTGGAACACAAAAAAAATCAGCGAAAATCTTAATCAACACTTGACGATAGCGCGCAAAATCCATATGACTGTTGCGGTCTGTTCTTCAGGGACAGGCACACATCATACGACCGCGTAGCTCAGCTGGTAGAGCAACTGACTTTTAATCAGTAGGTCCAGGGTTCGAATCCCTGCGCGGTCACCATTTTTTTCAATTACTTAGCTTTAATTTTGGTTCAATTTCTTTAGAGATTTCTGGCTCATGGGACACTTATGGGACAGTTGATTTCTAAAATAGCTTTTGGATAAGCTGGAATACAACAGAACACGTTCTTTAATCTCAAATTAACTTATTGTTTTAACTGTGTTTTTACCAGTTAATGATAATATTAATATTAAGAAAGGAGCGTTCATGGCCGTCATTGAAGAAAGAGAAAATAAATCTGGAGGAAGATCTTACCGTGTAAAAATCCGCATGAAAGGTTATCCAGTTCAAACAGCTACATTTCAAAGAAAGACCGATGCAAAGCATTGGGCACAGAACACTGAAAGTGCAATTCGTGAGGGGCGATATTTTACTCATACAGTATCAAAACAAAAATTATTTGGGGAATTTATCGATCGCTATATCGAGGAAATTTTGCCCCTGAAGCCAAAATCCCAATACGACCAAACAATTCAACTGAAGTATTGGAGACGTGCTATGGGCCACATGCGAATGGAAGAAGTGACAACATCGGTAGTTCATACTGTGCGAAACAGACTTTTGGAAGGAAAGACGCCGCGAGGACGAGGACGTAGCAACGCAACAATCAACCGTTATATGGCAGCATTAAGCCACGCTTACACAGTTGCAATCAATGAATGGGAGTGGGCGCAAGATAATCCGTGTAAGAGAATATCAAGATTGCCAGAAAGTAAAGGAAGAACACGATACCTTAACGATGTCGAACGTGAACGGCTTCTTGATGCTTGTAAGGCAAGTGAGAACAAATATCTACACACCATAGTAGTTATGGCATTAAGTACGGGTGCACGGCGTAACGAGATAGTATGGCTTAAGTGGGATGACGTGCATTTTGAGCGGCAAGTTCTGATTTTGACAGATACTAAAAACAGGGAATCGCGAACTGTGCCTATACAAAGTTATGCGCTCATGCTCTTGCAGAAACGTTACAAAAATCGAAAAAAAGGACAAAGATACGTTTTTCCAAGTCATGTTAAGCTCGATAAGCCAATAGATATTGAGAAGGCATGGCAAACAGCTCTTAGAAGAGCGCAAATTAATGACTTTAGATTTCATGACCTACGTCATACTGCGGCGTCTTACATGGCTATGAATGGGGCTAGTCTTAAAGAAATTGGTGATATTCTGGGCCATAAAACAGTGCAGATGACTCAAAGATATGCACATCTATGTGAGGCACATACAAAGCAGATTGTAGCCGCAATGAACAACAAATTTTTTGCCTGTGAAATTAGAGAAGAGAGCAGATATAAAATTTAATTATAGGCTTCTGAACGAGAAAAAGTGCATTGATTTACGCTTTTTTTGCCTAAGATTCTTTAAAATATAATAAATCAATTTTAGTGTTTTTTATGAACTAAGTATTTGTATTTGCTAAATACAGGTCGTTTTTTCCGCTCAAAATTCTTTAAAATATGAAAAATTAAAACACAGTCTTTTTTATCAATGATATCAATTACTTAATTTGATTATGTTCAATTTATGTGATATTCTAAACCGGTAATGTAGGTGGAGCATTAAACAAACATGGAATCTGGATTGAGGGCAGATATAAAATTAGGAGATTATTTATGTCTTTATATACAGTTAAACAAATGGCAATGCGATACCCCGCTTTTACGGAAGATGCTTTTAGGAAGATTATCTTTAATAGACACAAGAATGGGTTTTACGAGTGTATTATTAGAGTGCCTGGGTCTACACGCATCCTCATCTGTGAAATGTCATTTTTAAAATGGTTGCGCATATATAATGAAGGTTTAGATGAATGTACGTCCACAAACGGAAATGAAGCTAAACCTGATAAATCTAAAACTTATAATCGCCCTAATTATGAGGCGTTTTTAAATATTGAGGACCAAGGGATTTAGAGAGCTTAGAGAGGTGGTTTGTATGTTTGGTTTAACTAAAAGAAGAGCGATCAAAAATAGAGAAGAATTAATCACAAAAAATGAACATGTGACCTCTCCAGTCACGCAAAACAAGGTTGTTCGTAAAGCCTTCACAATGATGGAAGACAACATAAAAGAGCTTAAATTAAGCACTAGAAGCTGTGAAGATATGGAACGTGATGGTTCTCGGATAACTCATAGCGAAATTATGCGAACGGCTTTAAGGGCTTTTTGCGAACTTTCCTATGAGGAACAATACGAAAAAGTTAAGCAAAATCAGTATTCAGAAGGAAAATAGAGAAGGGGGCTTTAGCCCCCCTTTTTTTTTAAAAATGACCTATGATCCATTTATATGTGTCATAGTAAATTTTGGCTTCGACCGCCATTACAAGCCACATAGGAAGATTAAAACACGCAATATCTATGATAGCGTGGAAAAGTCTCCATTTAATAAGTCTATAAAGAGCGATATGAGGGCGCTTAATAGCATTAAGCGCTTTTTCTTTGAAGTTGTTCGCAAATCTCTTTTTGTTACGCTCTAGCGAGATATTTTCAAGTTTTTCCGACAAATTGAACTCCTTAAACGAAAACGGCTTCGAGCGTTTGCTCTGAAGCCGAGGAGTTCGTAACCGTCTTGCGAGCGGTGCAGCGTATTCCAGCTTTCACCGTGTTGTATTCCGCCACCTCCTCGACAAGCGAGAAAGCAGCATCATTTTTACGGCCTGATGCAAATTGACCGCGCAAGGAGGTTACGACACCTCAAGCTTTAACTAAGCTCAATAAAACAGTAGTGAATTACTGGAATCTGGTCAATTAGAAGTTTCTTTTAATTAAATTTTAAGTGAAACAGACTTGTGGTTTACAACCAAATAAATGCAAATCAAAAATCCGAAGAAAGCAATAGCAAGCAGGGTTTGCTTCCGCTAACTTTTCGAGTGATAAGATTGATTGTGTAAACTATGCCCATGTAACTTAATAGACTTTTAAAGCGAATTGTGTATTATGGAGTGGCAATGAGAAAAATAACGCTCACATTTATGACTTTTTTGGCTGTTTTACCATCCTTGATGTGTTTTATGGCCTTTTGTCCTATGCAAGCAGCACAAGCAAGTGAGCCTGTTCCATGTCATGAACAAGCTGAACAAAGTGATGAGAATGGCGTTATGCTCATGTCTGATTGCATGGGCATTGATGTTTTCGCCCAACATAATACCAACGATTTTCAGCCAGAATTACAGATTGATACATTAGACTTTGCATGGGTTAATATTACTGAAAACCATATTTTAGAACCTTCTGCTGTTAATGGAATTCGTGGCCCCCCAACTGGACTTGAGACTCGGAGTCCGTCCAAGCCGCTTTATCTCACTACTCAACGCTTCCGTATCTAATTACTGATCTCTTTTAAAGTGTCTGTCATATTCATATGACGGGCATAAAGCGCGTCTTTATGTGCTTTCGCAAAAGAAATAAGGAGATCAGATTATGCGACCATTTAGAATATTTTTAACAACAACAGCAGTGATAGCGACCTTTGCTTTCCATGCTCCCGCGTTTGCAGAAACTTTTGAAAAGTATTTGGAGCGTTTAAGCGAACATCCTCAGATTGAGAGTATTCTTGCAGGTAGTGAAGCTCTAAAATTTCAGGCTAAAGGGGAGCTAGGATTGCCTGATCCTGAAGTGATGATAGGTGTTGATAATGTTCCAATTTCTGATCCTGCTTTTGATCGATTTTTGCCAACTTCTAAGGTTATAGGCTTTTCACAAGCAATTCCTAATCCTGTCGCTCGTGGTGCCAAATCAGAACGATTTGAGCAGATGTCGGAAAAGCAATCCCTGATAGCTGATTACACTGAATCCAGATTGCGCTTTATGCTTATTTCTAAACTGGCAGAGTATGAGAGCGTTAAGACACAAACGAAGCTTATAAAAAGACAGCTTGGCCATTACAGAGAGCTTGAAAATACCTTTAAAGGGCAGATTGAATCTGGCCAGTCTGTTTATCAACGCTTCTCAGAAGTAGATGTGGAACGTGCTGAAGCTGAAAGAAAATTAAATGATCTTGAAGCTAGAAAGGACAGCATAGAAGCTGAGTTTGTTCGCCTTGTAAGTAATGTTCCTGACATTGATTTGCCTGAAATCCCAGATTTAGAATGGGCAGAAAATGCACGTGTTTTATATCCTGTTCTCATTGCAAGCGAAGACATCGATATTGCTAAAAAAGATGTTGGAATTGCAGATGCCGCTTTCTTACCGAATTTTGGCGTGAGCGCAATTTACAAGCAGCGTGAAGATGGGGAGCGGGGCAGTTTTTCCGGTGATGATTGGTTTTCAATACAAGCTAAAATGAGCATTCCACTATGGGCTGAGAGCAATCAAAAGCCTAAAAGACAAGCAGCAATTGAAAGAGAAAATAGCGCGAAATTTGCTTATGACGATGTTCGGCGCCAGTGGGAACAAATTATGAGATCTCTAAAAAGCAATCGTGATGCAGCCTCTAAAAATGTCAAAGTTCTTCAAGACAAAGATTGGGCGATGAAAAAGAAGATTGATGCGGCTCAACGTAATTATGAAGCGGGGACTGATAATCTTGATGCTGTTTTGTTTGCCAAAATTGACCGCCTGAATATTCAATCCCAGCTTGCTGAGGTGAAGGCGTCTCATATATCGCGATCAGCTGAATTCAATTCAAACATTATTGATGCTTATACAAATAACACTTCAGAGGAGATGTCAGAATGAAAAAACATCTTGGTATATTTATAATTCTTATTGGTTTTCTTGCTTTTCCGGTATTAGCCCAAGCAGAACAATACACTTGTCCCATGCATCCGCATTATGTGGCAGATAGACCCGGAACGTGCCCAATTTGCGGCATGGATCTGGTGGAGCTGGAAACCGAAGGCGAAGTTCAAGAAGAGGCTTCAGAAAGCGATGAAGATCAATCAGGGCCAAAACGCACTTCTGTCACGATAGATCCAGAAACTATTCAAAATTCAGGAATTCGTAAGAAAAAGGCGCAAATGGCCAGTTTTGGAACATTGGTGCGAAGTTATGGTGATGTCACAGAAAATATTCGCCTTCAAAATGATATATCTGCACGTGTGGAAGGGTGGATTGTTGATTTAAGCGTTCAGGCCATGGGCGATGAAGTTAAAAAAGGAGATCTTCTCTTTAAGCTTTATAGCCCCGCATTAATATCTGCGCAGCGTGATCTCATCAGTGCTATTTCTACTGGATATAAGGGGCGAATAGACTCCGCCAGCAAGCGTCTTGTATCTCTTGGGATGCAAAAAGAGGCAATCCAAAAAGTTAAGAAAAGTCGAAAAGCCTTTGAAAACGTTCCTTTTTATGCACAAAGCGATGGCCTTGTAAGTGCGATCAATATTAGAGAAGGCACTTATGCTAAACCTGGTATGAATCTTATTACGTTGCAGAGTTACGATACAGTATGGATAGACGTGAATGTTGCGGAGCAGGATATTCCTTTCATTAACAAAGAAACCAAAGCAACGGTATCTCTACCCGCACTAGGTATTAAAGATAAAAAGGCGGCTATTGATTATATTTACCCTGTTATAGATCAAGCAACACGAACAGGGCGTGTTCGTCTCGTTTTGGACAATGCTGAGGGTAAGCTCAAACCTGGCGCTTACGCAGACGTTGAATTTGAAACGGATGTTGAGAAAAGACTAGCAATTCCATCAGATGCCGTTTTAAAGAGCAAAGACGGTGATTATGTAGTGTTATCACAAGGTCAGGGACGTTTTCAGCCACAGAAAATCTTAACGGGCCTCAGCTATAAAGGATATTCAGAAGTTCTCGAAGGGTTATCGGCTGATGATGAGATTGTTGTCAGCGGTCAGTTTTTGATCGATTCAGAAAGCGCATTGCGCGAGTCATTCCGCAAGATGCAAACAATGCAAATGCCTCTAGCCTTGCTTGATGTAAATAATGAGCAGTTGGCGATGATCGATCATTTGATTGATGCCGCTATTTATATTCAAAGAGAATTAAATGATGGACGCACACCTAATCCCAATATGATTATGCCTGCAATTAATCTTGGTGATCACCTCATGCCAATATTTAGAGGAACTAAGCTTCAATTTGTATTGGAAGATGCTGAACAGGCTCTTAAAGCATCAAAAGATAACGTCACAGATAAGGAGTGGCAAAACAGTCTTAATGAATTGGTTGTGGCCTTGAAGCCGTGGCTTTTAGAAGGAAAGCCACAACACTATAAATCCAAAAACTTAAAGCTTTATATGGCGCATGGATTAGATGTGTATTGGCTACAAATCAAGGACGATGTGAGTAATCCTTACGGTGAAGGCCATCCCATGAAAATTGATTGGCCTGAGAAAGTTGATGCAAAAGCACCTGAAATGACAGAAATGCCAGCAGGAGGTGCGCATGCAAACCACTGATAAAAATCAAACACGTGATCCATCACAATCTGCTGTTGCCAAGGTTATAGAATACTCGGTCAATAATCAGCTTTTGATTGTTGTAATGATGATTGCATTACTTGTTGCAGGCATCTTGGCGGTTCAAAAAACGCCTCTTGATGCCATTCCTGATATGTCGGATACGCAAGTTATTATTCGCACTGATTTTGTTGGTCAATCGCCTCAGATTGTCGAAGATTTGGTGACATATCCGCTATCAACAACAATGCTTGGGCTTCCTGAAACAAAGAATGTTCGCGGCTTTTCAATGTTTGGAACATCTTTTGTTTATATCATTTTTGAAGATGCGATAGATCAATATTGGGCAAGAAGCCGTGTCATTGAAGCCTTATCAAAAATTCAAGGTGATTTGCCACCCAATGTGCAACCTCAAATTGGGCCGGATGCTACAGGTGTTGGCTGGATTTACCAATATGCACTCGTTGATAAGAGCGGCAACCACGATTTATCGGATTTGAGAAGTCTACAAGATTGGTTTTTAAAATTTGAACTGGCAACGGTTGATGGTGTTTCGGAAGTGGCCTCTGTAGGCGGTTTTGTCAAAGAATATCAAATCTTGATAGATCCTAATAGATTACGCGCTTTTGACGTCCCTTTAAAAAGACTTATGGAAGCGGTTAAAAGCGCGAGTATGGATGCTGGTGGTCGCGTAATTGAAAAAGCGGAGATGGAACTTATGATCCGCTCGAAAGGCTATGTCACAGAAATAAAAGAACTTAAAAACATTGTTCTTTTTGCGCGTGATGGAACACCAGTCAAACTTGAAGACGTTGCACGTGTCATTGAAGGGCCGGAGCTTCGGCGCGGTGTAACGGAACTCAATGGAGAAGGTGAAGTTGTTGCTGGTGTTGTTGTCATGCGGGCAGGGGAGAATGCCTTAACAGTTATTGAAGGGGTGAAGGAAAAACTTGCAGAGCTTCAACAAGGGCTTCCTGAAGGTGTTGAAATTGTAACTGTCTATGATCGTGCGCCACTGATTGAAGGTGCAGTTGATTACCTGACTGACACTCTTTTCAAACAAGCAATTATTGTTTCATTGGTTGTTTTTATATTTCTGCTTCATGTTCGCTCAGCTTTGGTAGCCTTAATTGTTTTGCCATTAGGCGTCCTAGGCGCATTTATTGTTATGTCTGCGCAAGGCATTACAGCCAATATTGTATCTCTTGGCGGTATTGCGATTGCCATTGGAACAATGGTGGATGCTTCGATTGTTATGGTCGAAAACGCCCATAGGAAGTTAGCTGAATTAGGAGAAAAGGCAAAGAAAGAAGAAAAAAACAAAGCCATTCTTCAGGCTGCAAAAGAAGTCGGTCCGGGGCTTTTCTTTTCTCTTCTTATAATCACAATTTCATTTTTGCCAGTTCTTGCGCTTACAGGGCAGTCATACAGATTATTCTCACCATTAGCATTCACAAAAACCTATGTATTGGCTTTTGCAGCAATTCTCTCAGTCACAGTGATACCAATTTTAATGCTTTGGACATTGCGCGGGAAAATTAAAAAAGCTGAAGCCAATCCTGTGAATGCTGTTTTGCTGAAATTCTACAGACCATTATTAAAGCACGTTCTGGCCAAACCTATGATTACAGTCATTGTAACGCTTGTATTAATTGCCAGTATGATTGTTCCGCTTTCGCGCACTGGCTCTGAATTTATGCCTGCACTCTATGAAGGTGAATTACTATACATGCCAACAACACTTCCTGGCGTTTCGATTACTAAAGCCAAGGAAGTGCTTCAGCAGACCAATCGCATGATTAAAGAAGTTCCTGAAGTACATCATGTGTTTGGCAAAGTAGGGCGCGCGGATACCGCAACAGATCCAGCACCGATTTCAATGATTGAAACATGGATCAAGCTAAAGCCGCGTGAAGAATGGCGAAAGGGCATGAGTCCTGAAGATTTGATAAAGGATTTGAACAGCCGCGTTAAACTGCCCGGTGTTGTTAATTCATGGGGCTATCCAATCAAAATCCGTATGGACATGATTTCTACAGGTATTAGAACGCCAATAGGGATCAAAATATCTGGTGATGATTTAGATACTATTGGACGTGTTGCTCTCGATGTTGAAGCAACGATTAAAGATGTTGAAGGTACACGATCTGCATTTGCCGATCGCGTTACTGGCGGGAAATACTTAGAAGTAACACCCGATAGGGATGAGCTGGCTCGTCGTAACATTGATCTTGGCGTCTTTCAAAACGTCATTGGAACTGCGCTTGGCGGCATGAAAATGGCTGAGTCTATCCAAGGGCGTGAGCGATATAACATCATGCTTCGCTATGATAGACCTTTTAGAGAAGACCCTGATGATCTCTCAGACATTTTAGTGCCAACCCCCAAAGGTCAGCATATACCGCTTGGTGAGCTTGCGAAAATTGAGTTTGTCGAAGGGCCGCCCATGATTAAGTCAGAAAATGCGAGGCTTACTGGTTGGGTTTTCGTGGATATTGAGGACAGAGATATAGGCTCTTACGTTCAAGATGCTCAAATAGCTGTACGTGATAATGTCAATTTACCCGCAGGATATGCGATTGAATGGTCAGGGCAATTTGAGCAAATGGTTGAAGCTAAAAAGCAGCTGAGTATTGCTATTCCGGCGGCTGGATTTGCGATTTTTGTCTTACTCATGATTTACTTTGGACGGACTGATCGAACGCTTATGGTCATGCTCTCTTTGCCTGTCGCAATGGTTGGCGGTATGTGGGCAATTTATCTAGCGGACTACAACTTATCTGTGGCTGTTGGTGTTGGCTTTATCGCTCTTGGCGGTCTTGCAGTTGAAACCGCAACGATCATGATGGTTTATATTGATCAACGTGTACGCGAGACACAGCCCTCAAACCTAGATCAATTAGGACAGGCGGTTTATGAAGGTGCGCTTATGCGTATTCGCCCCGTTTTGATGACCGTCATTACAGAATTTGCCGGATTGCTTCCTATTTTTATCTTTGCAGGATTGGGTGCTGATGTGATGCGCCGCATTGCTCTGCCAATGGTCGGAGGTATGGTCACAACAACTCTTTTAACTCTTATTGTTATTCCCGTCATTTATATGCTTTGGGAAGGACGAAAATTTCAACCAACCAACCAAAATGAAAGGAAACTATCATGAAACCATTAAAAACCGCACTAATGCTAGGTGTTACAACAATCATTGGATTGAGTGCTATACAGCCTGTTTGGGCATCTGAAGACGATGCACACGCCCACCATAAACATGAAATGCACGAACATCACAATGAAGATGCTGTTATGGGTAAAGGCGTGGTTCACACGATTGATCTTGAAAACAACAAAATCAATCTTTCACATGCGCCGATACCTGAACTGAAATGGCCGGAAATGACAATGGATTTGGATGTTGCTGAAGGTGTTGATCTTAGCACATTAAAGCCGGAACAAAATATCCATTTTCATATCGAACTAGGCGAAGACAAAGTGTACCGGATCACAAAAATTATGATGCCTAAAGAGGGGCATCAATGTGAAGCCGGTAAAGATTGTTCAATGCATGGCTCTCAGGTTCATGAAGGTCATGAACACGATCATAATCAAAAACATTAAAGGCGGAGAAAAATCATGATGGGCATAGAAATCATACCAAACTGGCATCCGATCTTTGTACATTTTACGATTGGATTATTAAGTATATCGGCGCTTTTGTATCTGGCAGGATTGGTTTTTAAAAAACCAAATCTTCTGGTGGCCGCGCGTTGGAATCTCTGGATTGGTGCAGCTGTTACCATTGCGACGGTTTTAGCTGGTTTCTATGCCTATAATACCGTGGCGCATGATGGGCCATCACACGCGGCCATGACCGATCATAAGAATTGGGCGCTCGTCACCGCATCTATCTTTGGTGTTTTAGCCCTCTGGTCACTGATTAAACATCGCGGCGCAAAAACCGTTCATCCTGCTTTTGTAGCCTTGATTTTGTTAGCGTCGGGCATTTTAGCAATCACTGGATTTAAAGGTGGTGAGTTAGTCTACCGTCATGGTCTGGGCGTCATGAGCATGCCTGAGGTTTCAGGTGATGGCGGTCATGGTAGTCACTCTCATGGTGAATATGGTGACGCGGGCCATCACGGCACTGCAGAGGAAACACACGATCATGGGAGTCATGAACATTAATTCAAACAGAATTAGAGTATTGACCTTGGAGTACACTCTAAAGAATAAGCTACGGAAATAAAAAAATGGAAAATCAAAAAATGTCAATCGGACAACTTTCTAAAGCTACAAACACAAGTAAGGATACAATTCGTTACTATGAAACGATTGGTTTGTTGCAAGAAAGCCCAAGGTCTAATGCGGGATATAGGATCTTTGATTGTGAAAGTGTAAGACGTCTTCGGCTTATCAAAAATGCTAAATCGCTCGGTTTTAAATTGTCTGAGATCGAAGAGATTATTCAAATAATTCAATCACCTGATGGAACTGCACAACAGTTAAAATTGTTGGTCGAAAGTAAAATATCATCAGCGAAAAACAACATAAAGTCTTTAGAGAAAATGCAGACCGCATTAGAGAAGCTGTTTAAGAAGTGTCCGGGCGGGACCATATCTACAGATATTTGTCCGATACAAATGTATTTAATGGAAGAAAGATGAAGGATTAGGCATGCGCGAAAAAACGTCATTATCACGTAGACAGTTTATAGGTGGTGCAGCAAGTGCTGCCTTGGTGGCAGGGATGAGTGCAAGCCTTCCTTTGCCAGCATGGGCTAGAGGTACAGCAATGCCGGGTTATGTCGATGATAAAGGCATTAAAAATATTGCTCCTCAAAACTTATATAATTTAGGTATTGGCTATCATCCAATTCAAATCCACGGACGAAAAGGTAAAGCTACAGGAATTAATGGTACAGTACCGGGCCCTCTTATAAAGCTTAAAGAAGGGGAACGTGTAAAGCTCAATGTCACCAATAATTTGATGGATTCAGATCATTCCTCTATTCACTGGCACGGTATCTTATTGCCATTCCCTATGGATGGTGTGCCGGGTGTAAACTTCGCAGGAATAAAGCCAGGTGAAACTTTCGAATATGAATATGATGTCGTACAAGGTGGAACGTATTGGTATCACTCTCATTCAGCATTTCAGGAACAAACAGGGGCTTATGGTCCTCTAATCATTGAACCTAAAGACCCAGAACCTATAAGTTATGATCGTGATTACGTGGTTGTTTTATCAGATTGGTCTTTTGAAAACCCGCATACAATCTTCAGAAATATTACACTTCAGGAGGGGTACTATAATTATCAGCAAAGAACGCTTGGTGAATTTTTTAAAGACGTTAAAGAAAAGGGGTTTTCCGAGACTTTAGATAACCGTTTGATGTGGTCAAAAATGAGAATGTCTCCTGTCGACTTGGCAGGTGTCACAGGGGCTACATACACCTATTTGATGAATGGCCATGGCCCGGCTGATAATTGGACAGGCATTTTTAATCCTGGAGAAACCATTCGCTTGAGAGTAATTAATGCCGCTGCCATGACTAACTTTGACTTCCGCATTCCCGGTCTGAACATGGATGTGGTTATGGTCGATGGGAAATTTGTAAAGCCGGTCAATGTTCACGAATTTAGAATTGGGGTTGCAGAGACAATAGACGTTCTTGTGACACCCAAACAAGACAAACCATTCACTCTTTTTGCTGAAAGCTTGGATAGAAGCGGCTACACGCGCGGCACACTTTCACCGGAAGGAGGATTAAGTGCGGCTGTACCGCCACTGCGCCCTAGACCTGTTCGCAAAATGAAAGACATTGGCATGATGGCCGCAATGGACATGAAAAGTGGCGAAATGCGAATGATGATGGATCATGCGGATATGGCTGCCACGGCTATGCCAGATGGTATGAAACATCATAAGGATATGATGCATAATCCCAATGTTCCCGGTCCTAATGGACCAGAGCCATTCAAGCCTGACCGTAAAAGTGCAAGCACTGTCATGATTATCACTGATCCTCAAGATAGGTTGCAAGAACCGGGGATTGGGCTTGGTGAAGATGGTTGGAAAGTATTGACCTATAAGGATTTAGTGTCTAATGAGCCACAACCTTACAAGGCCGAGGTTGATCGAGAAATGACGATCAATATTACAGCCAATATGGAACGGTATATGTTCTCATTCGATGGTAAGAAATTTTCAGAGCATCCCGGGCCATATTTGTTCAATCATAATGAGCGTTTAAGATTATACTTAGTCAATCATACAATGATGGAGCATCCTATTCACCTACATGGCATGTGGATGCACTTAGAGAATGGCAAAAGCCACGACCAAATTCCTTATAAACACACAATTTTAGTAAAGCCGGGTGAAAAGCTTTCGGCGCTTGTAACACCCATTGAAAAAGGTGATTGGGCGTTTCACTGCCATCTTCTTTATCATATGGAAGCTGGAATGTTCCAAGTGGTTAGAGTGGCATAAGAGGAGATAGAAAAATGAAAAATTTGATTTTAACAACAGCTCTTCTTTTGACTGCTGCGCCTAATTTAGCGATTGCACAACCAGAGAACCCTCACGCCACACATGAGATAGGGGGCAGAGAAAGATCTTATTTCCCTGAAGATTACAAGGAAGTTGATCCAGAGCCGAAAAACGGTCAGGAAATTCAAAAATATGCCTTGAGTGACGCTCCAAATTCAGGTCAGAAAAACTTTGGTGTTCAACTCGTTCACGACAATATGATTTTTTACCAGTTTATGGGTAATCGCCTAGAGCAAAGATTTCAGCAAGGCGATAATGCATTATTGTTTGATGCTCAGGCTTGGGTCGGAACTGATTACGATAAACTTTGGCTTAAAACTGAGGGTGAATATAACACCAGTCAATCTGATTTTGAAACTGTAAGCCATGAGACATTATATTCTAAGACTATTGCGCCATTTTGGGATGTTCAGGCAGGCTGGAGACATGATTTTATTCCCGCAGCAGATGATCGTGATTTTCTAGCGTTCGGCTTTCAAGGTCTTGCACCATATCGCTTCGAGGTGGATGCAACCTCTTACATAAGTGATGAGGGGGATATATCCGCAGGTGTAGAAGCTGAATTTGATATACGTCTTACACAACGTGCTGTGATTCAACCGCGACTTGAAACCGAAATCGCTGTTCAAGATGTTGAGGAATACAATATCGGATCAGGTGTGACAGGTTTTGAAACAGGCTTACGTCTAAGATACGAGATAAGCAGGAAATTTGCTCCTTACGTTGGGGTTAGCTGGGAACAAAATGTTGGGGAAACAAAAAACCTACTAGAAGAAGATGGTGAAATGACTAATAACACGGCCTTTGTGACAGGTGTGAGATTTTGGTTTTAGAAAATTGGTAAGAATAAATGAGCAACGATCATTCTACAGATTATAATAAAGACAGTTTGACCCTTACTGGAGCCGTTGCGATGGGAACGGGGGTCATGATTGGTGCGGGTATTTTTGCGCTCACTGGACAAGTAGCCGAACTCGCACAGGAATGGTTTCCTCTGGCTTTTCTGGTTGCCGCTATCATTGCAGGCTTTAGCGCTTATTCTTACGTGAAACTTTCCAATGCCTATCCCTCCGCGGGCGGCATCGCTATGTTTTTGGAAAAGGCCTATGGCAAAGGTACAATGACAGCTGTATGTGCATTGCTCATGTATTTTTCAATGGTTATCAATGAAAGCCTTGTCGCAAGGACGTTTGGTACTTATACGCTGCAATTATTTGATGTTGGCAAGGACAGCTGGTTAGTTCCTGCGTTAGGGGTAGGGGTTTTAATCTTTGCATTCATTGTGAATGTTTCAGGTAACAAATTCATACAAAGCTTTTCGTTCGTTATGGCCTTTATCAAAATTGGTGGTTTGGCATTACTAGCCGCAGGCGGACTTTATGCGAGCGGCTTTAATTTTGAGAGTATCTCTGTAGCGCCGGAGGAGACCTCGTTTACTGGCTTTTTGGGGGCCGTTGCTCTCGGTATTCTTGCTTACAAAGGATTTACAACAATTACAAATAGTGGGGGAGAAATTAAAGACCCACATAAAAATGTTGGTAGAGCAATCATAATATCAATCGCTATATGTGTTGCCGTGTACATGCTCGTAACATTTGCTGTTGGTGGCAATCTCTCTATTTCTGAGATCGTGCAGGCTAAGGATTATGCATTGGCTGAGGCTGCTAGGCCAGCTTATGGTCAATGGGGGTTATGGCTAACAGTAGGTTTTGCTATCGTAGCAACTGTTTCCGGTCTTATCGCAAGTGTATTTGCTGTATCAAGAATGCTAGCTATGCTTACTGACATGAAGCTTGTACCTCATTCGCATTTTGGAATGTCTGGAAGTGTTCAGAGGCACACCCTGATTTACACTATAGTATTGGCTATGCTGCTAACAATCTTTTTTGATTTAAGTCGCATAGCGTCATTAGGGGCAATTTTTTACATCATAATGGATATAGCCATTCATTGGGGTGTACTTAAACATTTAAGAAAAGAAATTGATGCTAATCCCGCAATAGTCATCACTGCTATTATTTTAGATGTGATTGTTCTGGCTGCGTTTTTATGGGTAAAAGCTCAAAGCGATATGCTCGTAATATGGGCTTCTATTGCGGGTTTGGTCTTTATAGTTGTAGGTGAGCGCATTTTCCTAAAGCATTATAAGGAAAAGCTATCAGTATGATTATAACGTCCTTGATAAGTCTATTCCTTATATTGATCACAGTCATTATTCATTACCGAGGATTATGTTGGGTCGCTTGCCTTTCAAAAGAATGGGATACACAAAACTTTTTTGTGCCACCAATTTTAATGTTTTTCATTGCTGTATTACATCTTTTTGAAATCGTTATATACGCCTTGGTTTTTTACCTTATGCACGAATTTACAAACCTTGGTGGTTTTACTGATAAATTTGAACCTCATATTTGGAATTATCTCTATTTTTCAGGAGCTAATTATACAACATTGGGGATGAGCAATTTTTATCCTACAGGGCATTTTAAGGTATTAGCTTTCACAGAATCTTTGAACGGCTTCATGATGCTCACATGGTCAGCTACATTTTTCTTCTCTAGGGCAGGGCAATTTTTCAATGATAATTAGAAAGGATGAGCAATGAATAATTATACTAAATTTTTTGCAATGATAGGAACATCAACACTGGTGATGTTTGGGCTGATGTATCTCAATTCCTACGCTCTTGATCATGTATTTTTCAGTGAAACAAGAACCTACATGGCCATATATATGGGTGCCGCAATGGCTATTGTTATGCTCTTATTTATGCTCGGAATGTATAAAAATACCAAAACAAATATTTTAATTTTTGTTGGAAGCGCAATTATTTTTGCAGGGGCTTTGTATCTGGTGCGCTCTCAAACCACAGTGCAAGATGAGGCATGGATGAGCGCTATGATACCTCACCATTCCATAGCAATTCTGACGAGTGAACGTGCTAGTATTGATGACGTAAGGGTAAAAGAACTTGCTAATGAAATTATTAGGGCGCAACGCCGTGAAATCAAAGAAATGAAATGGCTTTTAAAAGATATTAAGGAAAATGGCCAAGCAAAGACACAAGATCAAGCACAACAGCGCCCAGTTCCAAAATTTGAAGGAGATTTATAATGCCAAAGAAAGCTAGCGTATACCGTATGGTCATGGACAAACATATTTGTCCGTATGGCTTAAAAACTGTCGATCTGTTGAAAAATGAGGGCTATGAGGTTGAAGATCATCACCTCACAAGCCGTAAAGAAACCGACGACTTTAAAAAAGAGCATGACGTGGAAACAACACCGCAGACCTTTATTGATAATAAACGCATTGGTGGATATGACGATCTCAAAAAGTTTTTTGGTAAAGTGCAAGAAGGCACAACATATAAACCAATTATAGCGATATTTGCGACAACATTTCTTATGGCGCTCTCAACAGCGTATGCTTTAGGAGAGCTTAATTTTGTTCGTATTATTGAGCTATTTATCGCGCTAAGTATGTGCGCTCTTGCCATACAAAAATTAAGAGATTTAGAAGCCTTTAGTTTACAATTTTTAAATTATGATATTCTTGCTCAAAAATGGGTCAAATATTCATATGTTTACCCATTTGTAGAAATGCTGGCTGGTGTTGCTATGATTTCAGGGGTTTTGACCATTGTGTCCGCACCAGCTGCTATTTTCATTGCTACAATCAATGGGTACTCCGTATTTAAGGCCGTTTATATCGATAAAAGAGAGCTTAAATGTGCCTGCGTTGGCGGCAATAGCAACGTCCCTCTAGGATTTATATCATTAACCGAAAATATTATGATGGCGGGTATGGGTATTTGGATGCTTGTACTATAAATTTAGTTTTTTTTTAGTATTGAAACATTAACTTTTCAATGTTAGTTTGATTTATATGAGCAAAATATTTTTAATATTCATTTTATTTGTATTGATCGTCTCAGTGACGGTTAGTGCGGCTCATGCCCATGTTGATATAGATACTCCTTCGGAGATTTCCTCAACAATCCATCTTGATAGTGACGACGATCATAACGATCTCGGTAGTCAAGATTGTGGAATGGCTTGCGGCGGTTGCTGTATTCATCACGTAGTGAATAGCTCCAACCAAACCCACAGCCTGTCTTCTCTTTCAAAAGAGAAACTACATGCTCTGAATACGAATGTTTTCGTATCAGACTTTATCTACGGCCTCAAACGCCCTCCAAGATCATAATATATAAGGCGTAGTGTATCTGCACGCTGACGATTTGCGTCTGCACAGATGTATCTTTTACGACCTTATTCTCCAAAGACTGCGCTTAAAAACTTTGCGCCGCTTTACCCCTTATTGAACCCAAAAAAAGGAATATATAATGAGAAAACTACTCTACACGTCTGCGTTGGCTGTACTTCTTTGGCAACCGACATTGGCCGGAGCTGAGACGTTGGACAAGCAAATGGCTTTGCAAATGGCTTTGCAAAATAACCCGACATATAAGGCGGCTCTTGCTGACATTGACGCGGCAGATGGCGTAAAGCTTCAGGCATCACTTCTCCCCAATCCTGATGCAGTGTTAGAAATTGAAAATTTTGCAGGAGAAGATGAAAATGAAGGTTTTGACGGTGCTGAAATAACGCTCGGTATTGAGCAAACTATAGAAATGGGCGGAAAACGTCGTAATCGTACAAATGTGGCCGATTACACATATAGAATTAGTCAACAACAGGCCAAAGCCCAAGCTTTGAGTTTACTAGCGGAAACTGAATATGCCTTTGTCCGTTTAGCTGTTGCTCAAGAGCGTATGGTGCTGGCTGATAAGCGATTGGCTTTAGCAGACAAAACACACAGTATTGTAAAAAAGCGAGTGGGAGCGGCAAAATCTGCTGATATCCAACATACAAAAGCTGATATTGAAAAAGCTGCCGCCGAAGTTGAGAAGCGCAAAGCTGAAAAAGAATTGGTGACGGCGAAAACAGATTTAGCAAGGCTTTTGGGAGGTATTGATAGCACAGCTTTGGATGTTGAAATTGATATCAAGGCATTGCCTGATTTGGTAAATCAACAAGATCTTCTAGATTCTATTAAAAATGCTCCCCAATCCAAGGCGCAGGAATTTGCCAAAATGCAGGCGAAGTCTTCTTTAGATTTGGCTTATTCTGAAGCTGTTCCTGATCCCAGTTTTGGTTTAGGAATAAGACGTTTTAATGAAAATGATAGCACAGCATTGATAGCAAGTGTCTCGTTCCCAATACCTGTTTTTAATCGCAATCAAGGCGGCATTAAAGAGGCCAAGGCCAATATGATTAAGGCCGATGCTGAAAACTATGCAGCGGGTTTATCACTGAGACAATCTGCCATTCAGGCATGGGAAAGCTTTGCTTCTTCTTTAGATGAAACAAGCCGATATCAAAATGAAATTATTCCAAGCGCCCGCACAGCTTATAAACAAGCTGATGATGGTTACAGTCGTGGTGCATTTGGTTTTCTGGATTTACTGGATGCGCAGCGCACCCTCTATGAAGTTCAAGAATCACATTTAGATAGCTTATTAAGTCTTTATGATGCAAAGGCAAAAACAGATTTCTTGATGGGGACATACAGCCCTCTGATTGAAAAAACTTCTCAGGCAAATTTGAAAGGACAAATCAATGACTAAAAAACTATTTTATCCAGCACTAGCTATAACAGCTGCTTTGTTTGCATGGCAATCAATCCCAAATCTGACTCATGCTGCTTCACATGAAGAAAGCTACCAAGAGGCAAATACAGATTCTCATGACAAAAAAACTAACCATGATCATAGCGATGGTCATATTCATGATGATGATAACCAAGGACACAAGGCTTTGCACAAAGATGAAGATACTGTTGTGATTGAAGATGATCACTCAAGCGAAAGTGACAGCCACGATGATCATGAACATAATTCTCATGAGACAAAAGATGGTCATGATCAACATAGCCACAAATCTGAAAAATCAAAATCCCCAGAGAAAGGGCAAATCGATGAATAATAAATATTTAACCATTTTAGTCATAGGACTTACGATTTTTGCATGGCAGATCGCCCCTGTGACAATAAGCACTGCGAAAGCGGAAACAGAATCACATGACAATCATGGACATGATGAACAAAAAGGCCATGCTCACGATGATGGAGATGAGCATGAGGACGGGCATGACGAAACTGATGGGGATAGCCATGAAGATGATCATTCTGAGGAGGGTGACTCACATGATGATCATGGTCATGATAGCCATGAAAAAAAGGATAGTCATGATGATCACGGTCATGGTGACGAACATGGTGAGCATGAAGAAGGTAAAGTTGAAATTTCTTCAGATGCCGCAAAATTAACTGGTATTCAGGTTCAAAAAGCTGGCCCCGCCATAGTTGCTATGACAACACCGCTGACCGGGCGCATTACCCTGAATGAAAATACAACTGCTAATGTTCGCGCACGCTTTCCTGGCTTTGTGAAGGCTGTACATGTCAATTTGGGCGACATAGTTACCAAAGGCCAAAAACTGGCCACGGTTGAGAGCAATGAAAGCCTGAATAACTATAGCGTTACTGCGCCGATGGATGGCGTAATTCTAAGACGTGAAACCAATATTGGCGATGTTACCAATGGCAAGGAGCTGTTCGTGATTGCTGATCTTTCAACTGTATGGGCAAAATATCATATATTCCCGCGTGATGTTTCAAATATCAAAAAAGGTCAATCTGTAACAGTTCATACATTGGATGAAAAAACGCGTCAGAATGCCGAGATTTCTATGCTGTTTCCTACTACGGATGCTCTAAGTCAAACAGTGATTGCTATTGCCGAGCTTTCCAATGCAGACGGAATATGGCGACCGGGCATGACCATTGAAGGTGATATTAAGGTTGGCGAAAAACAGGCTTCACTTGCCGTTCCACGCACAGCATTACAGTTCTTAGAAGAAGAACAGGTTGTTTTTATAAAAAGCGGTAATGAATACGAACCACGTCCCGTCACCATCGGTATGACAGGAACAAAAAATGTAGAAATCACTTCTGGTCTAAAGCGCGGCGAAACGTATGTCAGCGCAGGAAGTTTTGTCATTAAAGCTGACATCCTTAAAGGCACAGCAGCACACGAACATTAAGCCTAAAGACTGAAAAGAAGAAATATAGAGGATTACCTAATGCTTGAGACAATTATTAAACAATCAATTACCCATAGATGGCTGGTTTTAGTATCAGTATTGGCGATTTGTGCCCTAGGGATTTATAATTTTAACCGTCTGCCAATCGACGCTGTACCAGATATTACAAATGTCCAAGTTCAGATAAATACTGCCGCAGATGGATATTCGCCGTTAGAGGTTGAGCAACGCATAACATTTCCTGTAGAAACTGTTTTGGCTGGCATCCCGAAGCTGGATTACACACGCTCCTTATCACGTTACGGCCTCTCTCAAGTCACAGTGGTGTTTGAAGACGGCACCGATATCTTCTTTGCGCGGCAGCAAATTGCCGAACGCTTGCAGCAAATTAAAAGCGAAATCCCCGAGGGGCTGGAGCCAATTATGGGGCCAATCAGCACAGGGCTTGGAGAAATCTTTTTCTATACGGTTGAAGCAGAAAACGGCGCGTTCAAAGAAGATGGAACGGCCTATACGCCGATGGATCTTTTAACAGTACAGAACTGGATTATTGTGCCGCAGCTGCGCAATCTAAAAGGTGTCGTAGAGGTCAACACGATTGGCGGTTATGAACAACAATTCCATGTTCAGCCATATCCTGACCAGCTTCTGTCCTATGACCTTAGCATTCATGATGTGATCAAAGCTTTGGAAGCCAATAATGATAATGCCGGAGCCGGATATATTGAGCGTAATGGTGAACAATACCTGGTGCGCATCCCTGGGCAAGTTGAAGGTCTGGAGGATATCCGCAATATTATTGTGACCAAGCGCGATGAGTTGACCATCCGTGTTAAAGATGTGGCAAATGTTAAATTGGGTGCTCCTTTAAGAACAGGCGCCGCCACTGAAAACGGCGAAGAAATTGTTCTTGGCACGGCCATGATGCTCATGGGTGAAAACAGCCGTGACGTATCGTATCGTGTAGGTGAAAAGCTCAAAGAAGTAGCCGCTAGTCTGCCTAAAGGCGTGATTGTCAAACCGATTTATGACCGAACCACACTGGTTGAAAAAACCATCAAAACGGTGGAGAAAAACCTGGCAGAAGGTGCGTTGTTGGTTATCGTGATTTTGTTTTTACTGTTGGGGAATTTCCGTGCGGCTTTAATTACAGCCCTCGTGATTCCGATTGCCATGCTTATGACGATTACGGGTATGGTCGAAAACAAAGTCTCAGGAAATTTGATGAGCCTTGGTGCCCTGGATTTTGGACTGATTGTCGACGGAGCGGTCATCATCATTGAGAACTGTCTGCGGCGTTTCGGTATGGAGCAGCATAAATTAGGGCGCTTGTTGACCAAAGAAGAGCGTTTTGATTTGGCTTCCAAAGCTACCGCTGAAGTTATTAAACCCAGTATCTTCGGTATTTTAATTATCACAGTAGTGTATTTGCCGATCTTCTCACTGACAGGTGTAGAGGGTAAAATGTTTCATCCTATGGCCTTTACCGTTGTTGTGGCTTTGCTCTCGGCAATGGCGCTGTCCATTACCTTTGTTCCAGCCGCCGTTGCCACCTTCATCACAGGGAAGGTGCATGAAAAGGAAAATATCGTTATTCGAGGCGCAAAAACCGTGTACGAACCAATGCTGCGATGGAGTGTTGCCAATCCATTGCCAATCGTTCTGGTGGCTGTCGTACTTGTCGTTATAAGCATGTTTTCAGTGACTAAAATGGGGTCGGAGTTTGTGCCTAATCTGGATGAAGGGGATATTGCTATTCAAGCCCTGCGAGCACCCGGTACGTCTCTGACAGAATCCGTTCGTATGCAATCTTTCATGGAAAAAATGCTGGTGAGAGATTTTCCTGAAGTTGATACGGTGATTGCACGGATCGGTACAGCGGAAGTTGCTACCGATGCGATGCCGCCCAATATTGCCGATACTTATGTTTTGCTAAAAAAGCGCGATAAATGGCCTGATCCATCCAAACCTAAAGAAAAGCTGGTTGAAGAAATGGAGGTGGCTTTGGAAGCTATCCC